>Ga0100381_1000007_pt1 | contig 277808 bp, 234 predicted proteins | sample CryGeymeta201505_FD_80416 | JGI IMG/M metagenome (GOLD analysis project Ga0100381, IMG submission 80416) | Groundwater microbial communities from Crystal Geyser aquifers in Utah, USA - Crystal Geyser metaG 2015-05 | ecosystem: Environmental > Aquatic > Deep subsurface > Groundwater | place...
CACCTAATTGACTTGAAAGAGTCGTGAAACAGCCCGCTATTATGTAGCGGGCTTTTTTACGTCTGCAATTTGTGGCTGAAAGCCGTTCTTGGACCTAAACCATTGACCCGTGTGGATGATATGTCGGTCAGTTCTAGGGGCCAAAGAACACAGCAAGGCCACCCGACTAAGGTGGCCTTTTTGTTTTGTGCTTTGAAACCTAAGCAATCAGAACATCGATGCTAGGTGTAGTTCGCTAGACGCTCACCTAGGCCTTACCAATGCGATGCTCATTAGTAGATAAAATAAGTGTGAACTTTGGTGGCTGGTAAGACAGTTTTAAACCCATTACTTGATTAGTAATGGGTGTTATTCTTTAGAAATAGGCTTTCAAATAGAAGGTTCGGGTCGATTTCAGAGTTCAGCTAATATTTTTTCTACGATAGGCTTATTAGCTTCGGGGAAGTCATATTCTGCAATACTATGGATTGGTACCCATTCAATTTGCTGCTGTTCCATACCTATAGCTTGGTTTGAGAATTCAGTAATTAAATGGATATCGAGTCTGACATGTTTATCTGGATAATCATGAATGATGTCCATGAAGGGAGTTGAATGAGAGACATCAAGATTAACTTCCTCTTTTAGTTCTCTAATTAACGCTTCAGTAACCGTTTCATTTGTTTCTACCTTACCGCCTGGGAATTCCCATTTTCCGCCTTGGTGAAGGTGTCCAAGCCTTTTAGCAAGTAAAATCTGCCTATCTTGATTAATGATGACACCAACAGCAACATGAATTCTCTTTTGCATGTTTCGACTCCTTATTATTTGAACTTATTGTTTAAAGAAGTCACCTTCATCAAAACCAATGTCATCAAGCATATCTGGGTCGATACTGTTCTTGATCGGGATTGCATGTTTTTCACTTGCCCAATCACCAAGATCGATAAGTTTACAACGTTCACTACAAAAAGGCTTAAATAGCGATTCGTCTTTCCATTCAACTTTGGTTTTGCAAATTGGGCAGTTTACTACTGTTAACGGCATAATGATTCTTGGTTGTTAGTCTTATATGGAATGTTAAAGGGTTTAACTGCAGGTTGCTAGTGAGAAATCAATAGTTTCACAGGTATGGCGGTGTAAATCAAAATCGACAAAATGAATCGCATAACGATTTCGATTACCACTGACGGTAGGATAGCAATTTTGGTCTGAGTTTATCTTTACGCGGATTAAGGATAACGGCTGTGATGAATTACCTTGATAAAACCCTACCGGAGCTTGAGATAATCTAAAATCTTCAGTGGCTCTAATCAGTTCTAAAAGCAACATGATAGGCGCTAGTAAGGGTTGGTATTCTGCAAGCCAGTTGTTTATGTCTCGTTGTCGATATTGCCAGTCTTTGCCTAGCCAAAAGTGCAGTTGAGGGAAATCAAAATTACAGTATGCTCCAGTCATATTAAAACGCTGACGCAAAGAAGTAAGAAATTTATCTCGTTTGAGGCTACAACCAATTCTTTCTTGTGTTTGCAAAGGTGACTTTAACGCGATAAGCCTGTCAGTGAGTTTATCTACTTGATCGTTATCAACACTTGAATGAGTACGCCATTGTGAAATTAATTGAATTTGTTTTTCGATATCTTTTAAGATGTCGGTACGATAATCACAACGTTCTGTTAGCTCTGCAAGCGAAAATAAAGGATTAAAACACTGATATTGATGATCTTGTTCAGCATGCAGCTGTAACTGTAAGGCAAGGTTTTCTATACGTAAATAACTGCGTATTTTTTCATTTAATGGTTGTTCATAAATTAAATCAGTCATTGACGTTAGTTTCTAAATCGGTTGCCTGTTGTAGGTATTGTTGATGCAGACGAAATACTTGACTGCGCAACTGCTCATGTTCTCCTTGATTATCAATAATATTATCAGCCAGAGCGAGTCGCTGTTCCCGGGTCATTTGACTGGCGAGAATATGCTCAACTTGTTCTTTACTGACAGCATCACGTTGCATCGTCCTTGAAACCTGTAACTCCGGTGCAATATCTACGACCAAAGTAGTATCAACTAAACTATCTAAATGATTCTCAAATAGCAAGGGTACTACCATTATTACATATGCCGAAGTCGATGCTTGTACTTGGTCGAGCATCCTTTGGCGGATCATTGGATGAAGTAAATTGTTAAGCCACAAACGTTGCTCAGGGTTATTAAACACTTGTGCTCGTAGAGCCGCTCTATCTAAGCTGTTATCCGCTAATAATATTCCCCGGCCAAAGTGCTGCTTTATTGCATTTAGCCCATCCGAACCGATTGAGACAACCTCTCTAGCGATAACATCAGCATCAACTAAGTCTATGCCATATTGTGCGAATAGATTGGCCACAGTTGTTTTACCGCTGGCAATGCCGCCTGTTAAGCCGACAATATACTTTTTTGCCATCATAACGTACTAAGATACCAATTGAGAATGTCATGTCCCCATACTAACGCTATCCAGCCGGCAGCAGCAATATAAGGGCCAAAGGGGATTGGATTGCCTTTGTTGATTTGCTTAGTGATAATCATACTAATACCGACAACAGCACCCACAAGTGAGGACAATAAAATAATCAGTGGCAGCATTTGCCAGCCTAACCAAGCACCGAATACAGCTAATAGCTTAAAGTCGCCATAACCCATGCCCTCTTTGCCTGTTACCAGCTTAAATAACCAAAATACTGACCACAAGCTTAAATAGCCAGCGGCAGCACCGATAATGGCGTCTTCTGGGCTAGTATAAATCCCTCTAAGGTTAATGATTAATCCTAGCCATAGTATTGGTAAGGTGAGTTGGTCCGGTAATAGCATTTCATCTAAATCGATGCCTGTTAATGCCACTAACACAAACGTTAAAATGCTGGCATAAACAAATTGCCATGTTGGGCCAAAGTGCCATGCTAATACTGCGACTAATAACCCTGTGAGTAATTCGATAATGGGATAGCGGCTTGAAATATGAGTTTTGCAATCGGCACATTTTCCACCAAGCATTAACCAACCCAATACTGGCAGATTATGCCAAGGCTTTATATTGGCTTTGCATTTTGGGCAAGCAGAACCAGGTACCACAAGGTTGTATTTTGCAGGAAAAGCATCAATAGGTTTGTTTAAACGGTCATTACCGACCTGTTCGACAATATCAGGATGATATTCATTGAGGTAAAAATTACATTCACTTTGCCATTCACGTTTCATCATTACCGGTAAACGGTGGATAACGACGTTGAGAAAACTGCCAATGGTAGCAGCAAAAATAAAGCTAATTGCAATGAACGCCAATGGATACTGGGCCATTGTGGCAACAAAAGTTGAAATTGATTCAGTCATTGTTATTCTTTTTTGTTTTGAGGGTTATTTGATTTAACTAAACGATGTTACCCATTTCAAAAATTGGTAAATACATACCGATGATTAGGCCACCGACAACAGTTCCAATCACCACCATCATAATCGGTTCTATTAAGCTTGATAGCCCATCCACGGCATCATCAACCTGCATTTCATAGATATTAGATACTTTATTGAGCATTTCGTCTAAGCCACCAGATTCTTCACCAATCATCACCATTTGAATTAGCATATCTGGGAACAAGCCTGTGGTGCGCATAGCAACATTCATCTGCATACCAGACATCACTTCTTGGCGAACTTTGAGTAAAGCTTTACGGTAGACATAGTTACCTGACGCCCCCGCGGCTGATTCTAAGCCATCAATTAGTGGCACGCCAGCAGCGAAGGTTGTTGATAAGGTACGAGCAAAACGAGCCATTGCTGCTTTATGTAGTATTTCACCAATAGCTGGGATTTTAAGAACTAACACATCGATTCGATCACGAAAACTTTGCGATGTTCGATGGGCTCGTTTAAAAAGCCAAATAGCAATGATAATGGCTATCACAAAAAAATACCAAGATGCTTGAAGCCAGCGGGATATGCCAATAATAAGCTGAGTAAACGCCGGCAATTCAGCACCAAAGCCGTTAAAGATTTCTTCAAATTGGGGGACCACAAATAAAAGTAGAAGCGAAGTCACTAGTATTGCAACAATTACTACCGCAGCAGGATAAAACATGGCTTTTTTGATTTTAGACTTTAATTGCTCAGCCTTTTCTCTATATATGGCAATGCGATCAAATACTGCATCGAGTGAACCTGAATGTTCGCCGGCTGCGACTAAATCGACATATAAATCATCGAAATAACGTCGATGAGGTCTGAGTGAGTCTGATAGTGGAATACCGGATTGGACATCAGATAAAATTGTACCTAATAATTCGCGCATTTTAGCTTTTTCATGGCCGCGGCCAAGCAGTTCTATGGTGGTGACTAAAGGAACCCCTGCTGATAACATGGTAGCAATTTGACGAGTGATCATCGCAATGTCCATTGCAGTGATGTTTTTTTCAGATTTGAATAAAGGAGGCGATTTTTTGCGTACTCCTTTTGGGGTGACACCCTGAGCTTTCAATACGCTGCGAATTTCTGCAATGGTGGAACCTTTTAACTCACCCGAGGTACGTTGGCCATCCCTATTGGTACCTTTCCATTGGTAAGTAAATACTTTAGGTTGGTGTTTGGTTATTTTTTTTGCTTTTGGCTTTTTTTTTGCTGTCGCTGTGGCCATGTAGCCAATCCTTTTATTTTTCCGTTGCACCACGTTAACCGATTATTACTAATAGAGCATAATCAATTAAATAGTTGAACCACTATAACTAATTAAACTATAGATGAATTAAAAGCTGGTGACACGGTTAATTTCGGCAATACTAGTGACGCCATGAATCACTTTAAGTAACCCGGATTGGCGTAAATCACGCATGCCTTGCTGTTTTGCTAGGGTGGCAATTTGCAACGAATTACCGCCTTCCATAATGACTCGAGCAATTTCATCGCTCATTTTCATTACTTCGTAGATACCCACTCGGCCTTTATAGCCACCAGAGCATAACTCACAACCAACCGGTTTAAACACAGTAAAGCCTTTGGCTATATTCGCTTCAGTAAAACCTAAGCGTTGCATTTCAGCTACCGGAATGGTCTCTTCATGTTTGCACGCTGGGCACAGGCGTCTGGCAAGTCGTTGGGCGATAATTAAATTTACTGAGCTGGCAATGTTATAACCCGGCACACCCATATTAATTAAACGGGTTAAGGTTTCTGCTGCCGAGTTGGTGTGCAGAGTGGATAACACTAAGTGACCGGTTTGCGCAGCTTTAATAGCTATTTCAGCAGTTTCTAAGTCGCGAATTTCACCGACCATCACCACATCAGGATCTTGACGTAAGAATGACCGTAGCGCTGAAGCAAAGGTTAAGCCAGCCTTTAAATTAATGTGAACCTGGTTTACACCTTCCAAGTTAATTTCGACAGGATCTTCCGCGGTAGAAATATTACGCTCTTCAGTATTAAGAATGTTGAGACCGGTATATAAGGAGACTGTTTTCCCCGAACCAGTAGGACCTGTGACTAAAATCATCCCTTGAGGTTTGGCAAGCATTTCTTCGTATAATAAGCGTTGATCATCTTCATAACCGAGTTTTTCAATACCCAGCTGAGCGGACGATGAATCCAAAATACGCATTACGATTTTCTCGCCCCAAATGGTGGGCAAGCTGCTAACACGAAAATCGATGGATTTAGTGCGTGACAGTTTCATTTTGATGCGGCCATCTTGCGGCACGCGGCGCTCGGCTATATCCAGTTTTGACATGACTTTTAAACGGGCCGAAATACGGTTGGATAGATTGACTGGTGGCTCGGAGACTTCATGTAAAATCCCATCAATACGAAAACGAATGCGGTAGCGTTTCTCATAAGGCTCAAAATGTAAATCTGAGGCGCCTTTACGGATAGCATCGGTGAGGATTTTATTAATATAAATAACAATTGGCGCATCGTCACTGCTGTCACCGGTCGGCTCATCACGTCTGTCGGTATCAGTAACCTCCATGTTAGCTAGCGCTTCTTCATCTGCACCGCCTAAATCAAGACCGGAAATATCATCCTCAATGATCTTTTCTAATGCTTTATGGAGCTTGTCATCTTCAACTAAAATGGCTTCTGCGTGTAACCCAAGGCTAAACTGAAAATCTTCCAGCGCCGAAATGTTGGTCGGATCAGAGGTCGCAATATATAGACGATTACCGCGTTTAAATAGTGGTAAGCACTTATGCTTTTCAATCAGTTTTTTATTCAGCAACTCATCGGCAATGCTGTGTATATCAAATTCATTTAAATCAAGTAATGGCGTGCCGTATTCTTCGTAGCATAGTTCAGCAACTTCTCTTGCAGATAGAAGTTTTAAATGAATAATAGTTGTGACGAGAGATTGTTTTTGCTTGCGAGAATCAGAAATTGAACTTGATATTTGCTCTTCACTTAAGAGGCCTTTGCGGATAAATAAAGTCGATAAACCTAAGTGGAGTGCAGTTGATGACATATATAAATATCTTTAGTAATTGTTAACAGAAACCTGCAGCGATGCAAGATGATGTGCTCGATACTTTCCAAATCAAAGTACTTGAAGATGGGGTTGGAGACAAGATAAAAGTCTCAGCGTTAAATCCATCGGTAGATATTGTATTTGCAGTAATGGTTCCATCAATTAGAATATCTACATCATTGACATAAGGGGCTGCAATCAATCCGTTTTTAACGAGACCTATTTTACTGAAGCTATTACAGTTTTGTAATGAGTAATACCCTCTAGTTTGGTAGCAAACATCAATTGAAGATTTCACTACTCCAACAGAAGCTGTAACTTCAACAAACTTTGTTCTGTTAGCATAAGTTTTATACTTAGGTAATGCTATTGCACTTAAAATTGCAATTATAGAGATGACAATCATCACCTCAATTAAAGTAAAACCACTATGCGTTAAACGCATAGTGGTTTGATAGTTGTAAAGCGTAATTAGCAGACACCTTTTTCAATGCATGTACCTGTTTGAGCCCATGTTAATGTGCCATCTTTAACTGTAGGAGTTAAGATATATGTTGCACCATCAACAGATGTAGCATCTCCAGTAGCCGTAATAATTGCATCTGTTGCTGTTATTGCGACACTTGCAACATTTGCTCCTGCTGCAGAACCAGTTAAATCAGCTCCAACTTTAACAGCAGTATCACAGTTAGCTAGTACACCCGCCCCACGAGTTTGAAAACAAGTATCAATTGATGTTTTGATATTTGATGCAGCTAATACAACTTCAGTAAAACGTGCTTTCTTGGTATATTGTTGATAAGCAGGCAATGCGATTGCTGCCAAAATACCGATGATCGCTACTACGATCATTAATTCGATAAGGGTGAAACCCTTAGCGTTTTTGATTTGATTGATACTTTTCATTTTCTCTCCGTAAAATAGGCTAGGGTAGTATCAGTCCTCGATAACTGCTACTTAGCTGGTTTTTAAGTTAAATGCTTAAATATAGAAGCTAAGTGTAGTAGTTGGCAGTCCATTTGCCTAAACCGTAAAGCACAATTGTGTGGTGCTAGATATCAGATACTAGTTGACCACGATTTTTATAGAGCCAATATTACTTGCATTACCAAGAGTTAGCTCTATTTATACTGTGTAATGCCCAATGGCACAAAACACTATGTATAGATAATAACCTTGTTAACTGCAAATAATGTTAGCAGATTGTTTACTTAATGGCATTTCGGCTGAGCGATAAACACAGAGCGAATACGTAAATGTTAGTAAGTTACAGGGGCATTTGCTGAGCTATATAGCAATGGTTATACAAATTTCTATACAACTCGTTATAAATGCAAATGTTAACAACTTACTAATAATGTAACGTGTTTTACAATCTAATGATTACCGTACATGGCCGAAAGGCCAACTCGCCTACAATGAACGTTAGTATAAACCGTTACAAAATGGAATAGTATTAGCGTATTAATAAAAAATAAATGTCTAAAAATGCTCTGATTTCACATTTCCCGTACATAATACGATAATTTATTTTTGACAGATTAGGTTGAGGAATATTTTTTTGACAAAAATGCAACAATGTCATTTTGTTGGCGTTGTTTGATGGCGGATGTGACAGGTTTATCGCTAAGCTAAAAGCCTAGGTTCTAGAACGCTGCGCTGTTAGATGCTATAAAATCTTAGCAGCAAAGCTGTCCCTAGAAGCGCAGCGACCTAGCAGGACGCAGTCCGCTCTAGAACCTAGACAATATAAGGGTTAAGCCTTTAATCGCAAAGATAAATCTAACGCTTTTACGTGTTTAGTCAGTGCGCCGACCGAAATATAATCGACTCCGGTTTGGGCGAAAGTGGCTAGGGTGTCTAAGGTGACATTGCCAGAGACTTCTAATTTAGCGCCATTGCCTTGGTCTTTATAGCGATTATTCATGCTGACAGCGTCAACCATCATGGTGACGTCAAAATTGTCGAGCATAATGATATCAGCTCCGCCATCAAGTGCTTGGATGAGCTCCTCAAGAGATTCAACTTCTACTTCTACCGGTTTAGTGCCGTCTAACGCACGTGCTGCGGTAATAGCTTGTGAGATGCCACCACAAGCCATAATGTGGTTTTCTTTAATTAAGAATGCATCGAACAAACCAATACGATGGTTTTTGCCGCCGCCGCAGGTGACTGCGTATTTTTGGGCTGTGCGCAGGCCTGGAATGGTTTTGCGGGTATCGAGTAACTGAGTGTGGGTACCCACAAGCTTATTCACGTACAACTTAGTTAAGCTAGCGACACCTGACAAGGTTTGAATGAAGTTCATTGCCGTACGTTCGCCAGTTAAAATAGCGCGTGCTGGGCCTGATAGTTCACATAGCAATTGATTCGCGACAATTAAATCACCGTCATCAACATGCCAATGCAGTACCACTTCACTGCCCAGTTGATTGAAGACTTGTTCTGCCCATGCTTTGCCGCAAAAGACACCATCTTCGCGGGTGATTAGCGCGCCGGAAACGTGTTTATCTGCAGGAATAAGTTGTGCGGTAATATCTGCATTAAGCATGTCATTAACGGTATTGTGGGCTGTGTGACCTAAGTCTTCATCAAGTGCGGTTTGCACCGCATGACGGATATCGTTTTCTAACATAAGCAAAGTCCTTGCTAAAGATCGTGATAAGGCTAAACAGTATCCGCATTGGGCGGAGTGTTTGTTACAGAAAGCATTTGTTAAAGATTACCATAACTTGGCTATATACTGACACTATCAAGCTGGCAATTTTCAGCCTTGGTATTGCTGTTTAATACAGTTAAATTTACATTGGAACTGCTGATATCTTTATGTTTAAGGGGTGATATGCCAAAAGGCTTATTAGAACAAGGTTGGTTAGCTAGCGCGAGAAAATGTATTTCGCCGCATTTTAATGCTCGGCCTGATAATGAGGTGAGCTTATTGGTGATCCACAATATTAGCTTACCAGCGGGCTGTTTTGGTTTAGGACATATTGATGGGCTATTTCAAGGTTGCCTTGATATTAATGCTGATGAAAGCTTTACAGAATTGGCTGGCTTGCAAGTGTCGGCGCATTTTTTAATTCGCCGCGATGGTGAGGTGGTGCAGTATGTAAGTTGTGATGACAGAGCATGGCATGCTGGCGTGTCTGAGCATAATGGCCGCAAGGGGTGTAACGATTTTGCCCTGGGTATTGAGCTAGAAGGTACAGACAGTAGTGGCTATACCGACCAACAATACCAGCAATTAATACTGTTAACATTGGAGTTAATGGCGCAGTATCCTATGCTTAACGTAAATAATATTGTTGGCCATTGCGATATTGCTCCTGGACGCAAAACCGATCCCGGGTTCAGTTTTGATTGGCATCGATATAAACAGGCCATCGCAGGTAATTGAGGCCTAAGCTTGTAGACTAGTTTATGAGAGAGTCGTTGTTGGGGAACCGCTATCACCTTTCCTACTAAAGCAGCGCTTCTAATGATGACAGCAACAACGCAATAAATTAAAAGGATATTCATGGCATTATTTTCATTATTAGTGGCAATTCTTGTAGAGCGTTTGAAGCTTTTGCCAAGCAGTTGGCAGTTCGATACTGTGATGATGCGTTACCAAAAACAGTTTTGGGACAGCCAATCGCTTAAATCGGAATTTGGCGTAGCGGTGGCGCTGGCGTTGCCGGCTGTATCAGTCTTTTTGATAAGTGTTCTTCTTGATGGCATTTTATTTGATTTATTGAGCTTATTATTTTGGGTGCTAATATCGATTATTTGTTTTAGTCACCAAACATTACGTATTGTATTTAAACAGTATATTCAAGCGGCATGCCGCGGTGATGTTCAAGCTTGTTACCGTTACGCTAGCGAGTTGGACTCTACCGAGTGCTTGGATGTGGTAGATGAACAGGATTTAGGCCGTAAAGTGGGCCAAACCGTGGCGTGGATTAATTACCGTTATTACGGCGCTGTTGCCTTGTACTTGATATTTTTAGGCCCAGTTGGTGCAATATTATATTGTAGCGTGCGTTTTTATAGCGAGTACAACAGTAAAAATAAGCTTGAAATGCCTTTGGTTGATCATTTGCAGATGTTATTTGATTGGTTACCAAGTCGGGTATTTAGTTTTGGTTATGTATTAAGTGGCCAGTTTAGTGAAGGGTTAAGTGCTTGGCGACAATATGGCTTAAGTGTCAAAACGGATGCTAAAACTATCGTCACGTATACGGCTGTGGCCGCGGAGTCCTTACCTGAAGCGGGCAATGCACCCTTGAGTGTGCAATCGACATTGGCATTGCTGGCATTAAGCAAGCGTAATTTTGTATTGTTATTAACCATGGTTTCGGTATTAACCATTTTTGGGTTGGTTAGTTAGACTCTAGGGCAGCTACGCTTCTAGGGCGGACTGCGTCCTGCTAGGGTCGCTTCGCTGCTGAGATTTTATAGCCTCTAGCAGCGTAGCGCTCTAGTTTCTAGGACTTTCGGATAAATGGTCTGACCCCTTGAGGATAAATTTACGTTATCCTCTGGGCTTGAGCGTTTTAAACAAACCTGTGTTCTTTGTCGATATGCTGATAACTAGACATGGCTTGTATGATTTGATAAAGTGCGCTCTCTCATATTAATTGGTAAGACCAATTGACAATTGCTTGTTTAGGGAGCAGGGCGCCAGATGGCTTATATTAAGATTAACCAGCCAAAAATTTCTGATGTGATCATGGAGCAATTAGAGCGGATGATCCTAGAAGGCAGTATACAGCCGGGTCAGAAGCTACCTCCTGAACGCGAACTCGCGGTGCAATTTGAAGTGTCTCGTCCTTCTCTACGTGAAGCGATTCAAAAATTAGAAGCTAAAGGGTTGCTCATGCGTCGTCAAGGCGGTGGCACCTATGTTAAAGAACAACTGTGGCAAAGTCTTGCCGATCCTATCGTTGAGTTAATGCATAACGATTCTGAAAGTCAGTATGACTTACTCGAATTCCGTCACGCTACTGAAGGCATGATGGCGTATTTTGCTGCCTTGCGTGGCACAGATGCGGATATGCAAAACATTAAAAACCGTATTAACGAAGTTGAAACCGCAACGGAAGTAGAAGCGCAGGCCGATGCCATTGTGCGTTTTTATCGTGCGGTCGCTGAGGCATCGCACAATGTTGCTATGCTGCATTTAGTATTAAGTTTAACCCCTGTGCTGCATAAAAATGTGGCACAAAATCTGGAACTTTTAAGCCGACGCGAAGAAGCTTCCACCATGGCAAATGATCACAGACGCGCGTTACTGGCTGCGATTGTACGCCGGGACCCAGACGCTGCACGTGAAGCTTCGAATGAGCACTTAAGCTATATCGAAGAAGTCATGTTGTCAGTAAGAAAAGAAGACAGTCGGTTGCAACGTAGTTTGCGCCGTTTAAAGAGCGGCGTTTAACTGAGTTGTTGTGTCAACAAGCAGCAACTAAAGCCGAAATATAATCCGTATATAGAGAAGGACTGCGAGATGTCTGAAGATATGCTTCAAGATTTAGACCCATCAGAAACCCAAGAGTGGGTTGATGCTCTGCAAGCTGTGTTAGAGCAAGAAGGGCCTGAACGTGCACACTTTTTACTTGAAAAATTAATCGACAAAGCGCGTCGTAACGGTACTCACTTACCTTACAATGCGACCACTGCTTACTTAAACACTATTCCTGCAGGCCAAGAGCCAAACATGCCAGGTAACCAAGAAATGGAACGCCGTATTCGGGCGATTATCCGTTGGAATGCCTTGGCAATGGTGTTACGTGGTTCTAAAAAAGATTTAGAGCTTGGTGGCCATATTTCAAGTTTCGCGTCTAGCGCGACAATTTACGATGTGTGTTTTAACCATTTTTTCCGTGCTCCTAATGAGCAAGATGGTGGTGACTTGGTGTATTTCCAAGGTCATATCGCACCTGGTATTTATGCGCGTTCTTTCCTTGAAGGCCGTATTACTGAAGAGCAAATGGCTAACTTCCGTCAAGAAGTCGATGGCAAAGGCCTTTCTTCGTACCCGCATCCTAAGTTAATGCCGACTTACTGGCAGTTCCCGACGGTATCTATGGGTCTAGGTCCTATTCAAGCGATTTACCAAGCGCGTTATTTGAAGTACTTGACTGACCGTGGTTTAAAAGATTGTTCTAAGCAAACTGTTTACTGTTTCTTAGGTGACGGTGAGTGTGATGAGCCAGAAGCATTAGGTGCTATCGGTTTAGCTGCCCGTGAAGAATTAGATAACTTAGTCTTCATCGTTAACTGTAACTTACAGCGTCTTGATGGTCCTGTACGTGGTAACGGTAAAATTATCCAAGAACTTGAAGGCGAATTCCGCGGCGCAGGCTGGGAAGTGGTTAAAGTGATTTGGGGTCGTTATTGGGATCCATTATTGGCCCGTGATACCAGTGGTAAGTTATTACAGTTAATGGAAGAAACCGTAGACGGTGAATACCAGAACTGTAAAGCTAAAGGTGGCGCGTACACCCGTGAGCATTTCTTTGGTAAGTACCCTGAAACTGCCGAAATGGTTGCTAATATGTCAGATGATGACATTTGGCGCCTAAACCGTGGTGGTCATGATCCGGTTAAAGTTTACGCTGCGCTTGAACATGCACAGAAAACCAAAGGCCGTCCAACGGTTATCTTAGCTAAAACCGTTAAAGGTTATGGTTTAGGTGATGCTGGTGAAGGTAAAAACATCGCTCACAACGTGAAGAAAATGGGCGCTGAATCTATCCGTTATTTCCGTGATCGTTTCAATATTCCGATCCCAGATGACCAGTTAGAGGATCTGCCTTTCTATCATCCAGGTCCAGACTCTGAAGAAGTAAAATACTTGAAGAGTCGTCGTGAAGCATTGTTAGGTTATTTACCGCAACGTCGTGAAAAATTCACTGAAGAATTAGAAGTCCCTTCACTGAAAATCTTTGACTCGATTTTAAAAGGCTCAAACGGCCGTGAAATCTCGTCAACAATGGCATTTGTTCGTGTATTAACCGCCTTGTTAAAAGACAAAGGCATTGGCAAACGTATTGTGCCAATTATTCCTGATGAAGCTCGTACTTTCGGTATGGAAGGTTTATTCCGTCAAGTGGGTATTTATGCTCACGAAGGCCAAAAATACATTCCACAAGATTCTGACCAAGTTGCTTACTATCGTGAAGATAAAACCGGTCAAGTATTGCAAGAAGGGATTAACGAATTAGGCGCCATGTCATCTTGGGTATCAGCTGCAACCAGCTACTCAGTAAACGACATGCCAACGATTCCGTTCTACATCTACTACTCTATGTTTGGTTTCCAACGTATTGGTGACATGGCATGGGCTGCTGGCGACATGCGCGCCCGTGGTTTCTTAGTTGGTGGTACTTCTGGCCGTACAACCTTGAATGGTGAAGGTTTACAGCATCAAGATGGTCACAGCCATGTATTGGCGAACACTATTCCAAACTGTATTTCTTACGATCCAACTTACGGTTATGAAATTGCCGTGGTAGTACAAGATGGTATTCGTCGTATGTATGGCGAAAATCAAGAAGATATCTTCTATTACCTAACCACAATGAACGAAAACTATGTTCAGCCAGAAATGCCAGCCGGTGCCGAAGAAGGTATTGTTAAAGGTATTTATAAGCTGGAGTCTGTTGCCGGTAGTGGTAAAGGTAAAGTACAGCTAATGGGCTGTGGCACCATTTTAGAAGAAGTTCGTAAAGCGGCTAAAGCCCTTGCGAAAGACTTTGGTGTTAGTGCTGATGTGTTCAGTGTGACGAGCTTTAACGAGCTAACGCGCGACGGCCAAACGGTTGAACGTTGGAATATGCTTCACCCAACAGCAAAACCTAAGCAAGCGTATATCAGCCAAATATTATCTGCAGATGCACCAGCCATTGCTGCTACCGATTACATGAAGATTTACGGCGAGCAATTACGTGCTTTTGTACCAACTGATTATAAAGTACTAGGTACTGATGGTTTTGGTCGCAGCGACAGCCGTGCAAACTTACGTCACCACTTTGAAGTTGATGCTAAGTTCATCGTTATTGCGGCGCTGAAGTCACTTGTTGAGCGTAATGAAATGCCTGTTGATGTGCTGACTAAAGCCATCGCTGAATATGGCATTGATGCTGACAAGATCAATCCACAGTTCGCGTAAGGGGATACAAAATGGCTGATTTAAAGGAAGTTTTGGTTCCTAATATCGATACTGATGCAGTGCAGGTTATTGAAATTTGTGCCGCAGTGGGTGATTTTCTTGAAAAAGAAGCATCAATCATTACAGTTGAAAGCGATAAGGCAACCATGGACATTCCAGCACCTTTTGCTGGTACCTTGGCAGAGTTAAAAATTGCTGTCGGTGATACCGTGTCTGAAGGCACGTTAATCGCGATGATGAGCGCAGCCGATGCTGCGCCTGCTAAAGAAGAAGCCGCTGCGCCAGCGCCAAAAGCTGAAGCGCCGGTGGCTCAAGCTGCAGCACCTGCACCAGTGACGCCAGTTGCTGCGTCAAGTACTGGCAGTGCAGAAGTGATTGAAGTTAACGTACCTGATATTGGTGGCGACACAGATGTGTCTGTTATCGAAGTATTAGTTGCTGTTGGCGATAGCATTGATGTTGATACTGGGTTGATTACCTTAGAAACTGATAAAGCCACCATGGACGTACCTTCGCCAAAAGCGGGTGTAGTTAAAGAGATTAAAGTGGCCGTTGGCGACAAGGTATCTGAAGGTTCATTGGTGATTATGTTAGAAGTTGCTGGCTCTGCTTCTGCAGCAGCACCTTCTGCACCGGCACCACAAGCTGCTGCACCAGTTGAGCAAGCGGCTCCAGCACAAGCGGCAACTTCTGCTACGACAATTCAGGTACAAGAGATTCATGTCCCTGACATTGGCGATGCTAGTGATGTGGATATTATTGAAGTGCTAGTGTCTGTGGGTGATGACATCACTGCTGATCAAGGCTTAATTACCCTTGAAACAGATAAAGCGACCATGGAAGTGCCTGCACCTTTTGCCGGTAAATTAGTGTCGTTAACCGTTAAAGTGGGCGATAAAGTATCTCAAGGTAGCTTAATTGCCACTATTGAAACGACTAGCTCAGCGCCAGCAGCACAAGCAGCTCCAGCTCCTGCTGAATCTGCACCTGCCGCATCAGCGCCAGCACCCATGGCTGCAAGCCGCCCATCAACTCCACCTGTGCCACATCATCCGAGTGCAAGCGTGACAGCATCAACGGGTGTTGTGCATGCTTCACCTGCGGTACGTCGCTTAGCGCGTGAGTTTGGTGTTGATTTAACTAAGGTGTCTGGTACTGGCCGTAAAGCGCGTATTTTGAAAGAAGACGTGCAAGCGTTTGTGAAATACGAGTTGTCACGCCCTAAAGCTACAGCATCAACATCTGTTTCGGGTGGTGCTGGTGGCTTAAACGTGATTGCTGCGCCTAAGGTTGATTTCAGTAAGTTTGGTGAAGTGGAAGAAATACCACTAAGCCGTATCCAGAAAATCTCTGGTCCTAACTTACATCGCAATTGGGTTACGATTCCACATGTTACTCAGTTTGATGAAGCTGATATCACAGAGATGGAAGCATTCCGTAAGCAACAGAATGACCTTGCTGCGAAGAAAAAAGCTGATTACAAGATCACGCCATTAGTGTTCATGATGAAAGCGGTTGCCAAAGCATTAGCAGAGTTCCCAGTGTTTAACTCAAGCTTAAGCAGTGATGGTGAGTCACTTATTCAGAAGAAATACTTCCACATTGGTGTTGCCGTTGATACTCCGAACGGCTTAATGGTTCCTGTGGTTCGTGATGTTGATAAGAAAGGCATTGTTGAATTGTCGCGCGAATTAACCGACATTTCTATCCGTGCGCGTGACGGCAAGTTAAAGTCTGCTGATATGCAAGGTAGCTGTTTTACCATTTCAAGTTTAGGTGGCATTGGCGGTACGGCATTTACGCCGATTGTTAACTACCCAGACGTGGCCATTTTAGGTGTATCAAAATCTGAAATTAAACCAAAGTGGAATGGAAAAGAGTTTGAACCTAAATTAATGTTGCCTTTATCGCTTTCATACGACCATCGTGTTATCGATGGTGCTATGGCTGCACGCTTTAGTGTCACCTTGTCTGCGATACTTTCAGACATTCGTACATTGATTTTATAAGCATAAAGGTCGCTCATATGAGCGACCTTTTTATTGTGATCGGTTTCAAACAAATTGATTTGAGTATAAAATGCGCCCATCCCAATTTTTTAGTTCGCAATTGAAAGGAAATTGGACGTGAAACGTAAGTTTCAAGCTGGCGACATCGACATTTGGGCCGATCCGTCTTTCACACGGAATGAACAAGATTAGAGGAAATCATGAGTAACGAAATCAAAACTCAAGTAGTCGTACTAGGAGCAGGCCCAGCAGGTTATTCTGCGGCGTTTCGTGCTGCTGACTTAGGCTTAGACACCATAATTGTTGAGCGTTTCAGTACCCTTGGTGGTGTGTGTCTAAACGTTGGTTGTATTCCTTCAAAAGCACTATTGCACGTAGCAAAAGTCATTGAAGAAGCCAAAATTGTTGCTGACCATGGTGTGGTTTTTGGTGAGCCAAAGATTGATTTAGACAAATTACGTAGCTTTAAAAATAAAGTCATTAGCCAATTAACCGGCGGTTTAGGCGGAATGTCTAAAATGCGTAAAGTTGATGTGGTTAATGGTTTTGGTAAATTTACCGGCCCTAACAGCTTAGAAGTGACTGCTGAAGATGGCACTGTGACTGTTGTTCAGTTCGAACAAGCCATTATTGCAGCAGGTTCACGTCCAATTAAATTACCGTTTATTCCACATGAAGACCCACGTATTTGGGACTCAACTGACGCACTTGAACTGAAAGAAGTGCCTGGTAAGTTGCTTGTTATGGGTGGTGGTATTATTGGTCTAGAAATGGGTACTGTGTATTCATCTTTAGGCAGCGAAATTGACGTGGTTGAAATGTTCGATCAAGTTATTCCTGCTGCAGATAAAGACGTAGTTCGCGTTTTCACTAAGCAAATTAAGAAGAAGTTTAACCTTATTCTTGAAACTAAAGTGACCGCAGTTGACGCGAAAGATGATGGTATCTACGTGACAATGGAAGGCAAGAATGCGCCGACAGAACCTGTACGTTACGATGCTGTTTTAGTCGCAATTGGTCGTTCACCTAATGGTAAGTCTTTAGCTGCTGAAAAAGCAGGTGTGAATGTTGATGAACGTGGCTTTATTAACGTTGATAAGCAGTTACGTACTAACGTACCGCATATTTATGCTATCGGCGATATCGTTGGTCAACCTATGTTGGCTCATAAAGGTGTGCATGAAGGTCATGTTGCTGCGGAAGTGATTTCGGGCATGAAGCACTACTTCGATCCTAAAGTGATCCCATCAATTGCTTATACTAATCCTGAAGTAGCATGGGTCGGTCTAACTGAGAAAGAAGCGAAAGAGCAAGGTATTGCTTACGAAACTGCGACTTTCCCTTGGGCTGCAAGTGGCCGAGCAATCGCTTCAGATTGCAGTGAAGGTATGACTAAGCTAATTTTCGACAAAGAGACTCATCGCGTGATCGGTGGTGCTATTGTTGGATCTAACGGCGGTGAATTATTAGGTGAAATTGGCCTAGCAATTGAAATGGGTTGTGATGCTGAAGATATCGCATTAACGATTCATGCTCACCCAACATTGCATGAGTCTGTAGGCTTAGCAGCTGAAATGTATGAAGGTTCAATTACTGACTTACCTAACCCTAAAGCGGTTAAGAAAAAGAAGTAATCTAAACTGATACTGAACAGCACAAGGCACTCCTCTTTAGGGGTGCTTTTTTTTACCTGTAATTTGATTTTTTAAGCTAGCATTAGCGGAGCATATTACTTTTTTTAAACATATAATTATAAAAAAGTAATATTGTTTATAAAGCGTTGTCAAAATGTGTTAAAAATAATGCATAGATGTACATGTCATTATTTCCTCTCAATGTAGAAAGTTATACTGTTTCTTTTATCTACAGCGTGACTAAACAAGAATATCAGTTTGTATCGGTTTAGGGGACGCTATAACGATGAGTATCAATATTATCTTTTTGAGGTATAGGCTTAATTTATGATCAGAGCGGTAATTTTTGGGGCTGTTAGTCTGATTCTATGTTCGTTAGCCGCTGCGCCTGTGAATGCCGCAGATATTGTTCAGCGAGTCTTTAATGCGCAAGATGGTTTAGCTAATGCCACGATTCAAGATATTAGCTTTGACCATTATGGATTTGTTTGGCTGGCGACTCAGCAAGGTCTGTACCGGGTGAGTAACAGTAAAGTTAGACGCATCGATAAAGTCGGTTTTGATTCAGTTCTGGATGACGAGTTCATTTCTACTGTGGTTAACTCTGGTCAAGATCATTTACTGGTTGGCACCAATTCCTCGTTATATTTATACAGTATTTTAGATAATCACTTTAGTTTGATCCTTAGACCTGAAGATAATGATGCAACCAATATCAATAACAGTATTCACGTAGCGGCCACTCAGCGTCAGCTTGATGGGCGCTTACTCATATTGGCCTTTTCAGGGCAGGTTTATTATTTTGATGACATCACTCAGCAGCTTTCCTTATCCCCAAGCCATACATTAGATCGCAATTTGCCTTGGCGAAATGCGCTTGAGTTACATAATACTAATTATTTGTTTTCGACTAATCATGAGGTACAGCTTCATCATGCCGATGGGACTTTCATTGGGCAATTTCCATGGTCTGATAAAAATGGCACCATTAATAAGTTGTTTCAAGATAAACAACAACGAGTATGGATGTTGACATCAAAAGGAGTCTTTAAGCTTAATATTGATGCGCTTACAGTACAGGCTGTAGCAGAGATCCCTTATTATGTTGAGCAAATGGAGCAAGATCTTAACGGTGATTTATGGATTTCAAGTCGAGCAGGATTGATTTTTTGGAGTCAAGAAAACAATAAGTTAATTATATACCGTGACGAACTTAAGCAACGTGCAAATATTGATTACATCCATGATATGGCAGTCGATTCCGATGGTTTGTTATGGATTGGTGGCTCTGGAGATGGGCTTGCGGTCATTGCCGGTAAGCCTAGTTTTTTAATTGATGATTATTCTAAAAAGCCGCCTTATCAGCTTGATAATGAAATGGTGTGGTCGATATACAGTGAGGGTGACACCGTCTGGTTAGGTACTGATGGTGGTTTGTCAGTAGTGAATACCCATGACCAAACATCAATTATGCTGATCCCTAAGGGTTTTGAACTTAATGACAGTATTTATAAAATTAGTTCTCTAGATGAGCAGCACCTTGTTTTAGCGACGACCAGCGGCTTATATGTGGTCAATAAATTAACTAATATTAGTTCTCGCTTTGCTGATTGGAGTGGTGGCAAAACGTCGCTGGTTGATCGCGTAATCATTAATATTTATCGTGATCAATTGTTTAGTGACGTCATTTGGTTTGCGACCACGAAAGGCTTGTATTATTGGCAAGATGGTAAGGATGAGCTGACGCTACAAGAGATCAATGACGGTCAGCAGTCACTGACTAATGCTCGCTATAGTGCCCTATTAAGAGATACTGAACATCATCTATGGTTAGCTGGAAATAAACATTTTGGCTATTTAACCACAGAGGGTGAATATGTTTCTAAATTAAATCTATTTGCCAATTTTACTATTCTTCCAACGATTACCAGTGTTATGCAAGTGGCGCCAAGTGTGCTCTGGTTTGGTTCATCCCAACAAGGTATTTATCAATACAATACGCAAACTAATAAGATAATCTCACTGGATCAACAGTGGAAAATAGATTGTAAAGTGGTGTACTTTTTACAGGATACTGCAACCGATCATATTGTTGGCTGTGCCAGTGCCATTATCAAGATAAATAAGACGACAGGTAAAGTCAGTTCGTTTAGTCATAAAGACGGTTTTATTTCCGATGAATTTAATGAGTCGGCAAAATTTTATGATCCTGCTAAAGGCTTTTTTATCGGTACCCCAGATGGCGCTATGCTCATCGATCTTGATAAGTTAGCGCCACGAACGGTCAATGATAAGGCGATACTTGAATCTGTATCTGTATTTTATGAGGATAAAACAGCGGTTTATCTTGTTCCAAGCCAGTTATCGCAAGTTGAACCGGGTGCGAGCCTAATTAGCTTCCAAATAGCCATACTGGATTACCTTGATGATAAACCCATGACCATCCAATATCGTTTGGTTGAGAATGGCTCCGATGCGGGAAATTACGTGTTACTGGAAGGGCAGTCACAAATTAATATTACCGGTTTAAGTGCTGGGGAATATGTGCTTGAACTCTTGTATAAAAAAAATGGTGTGTGGACGAATGAGCCATTTCAATATCGATTTACGGTAAAGCAGTTTTGGTGGCGATCACAACAATTTAAAGGTGCATTAATACTGATCATATTGCTAACTGGATTGGCACTATTGATCTTTAGGCAGCGACAGGTTAGCCGCTTTAAACAAATGAATACTGCATTACTGCAAAGTGATGATCGCTTACGCCAGGCACTAAAAGGTAGCGATTCAGATTTATGGCAATGGCATGAGCATACTCGAATGTTTTCATTAGACAATCGCGGTGGTGTACTGGGACCTGAGCCTCATATCGACATAAAGCTAGAAGACATTCCCATTCATCAAGATGATATTGAGCAGATTTCCAAAGCCTGGAATGAATTGATCACATGTGCAACAGACGTGATTGACATCGAGTATCGCTATCACAATCAATATGATCAGCAATGGCATTGGCTGCGAATTAAAGGTCGTGCCACTGATGTCGATCACAGTGGTGGAAAGTTAATACATATTGCTGGTATGTATACCGATATTACCCAGCAAAGAGCGCTTGAAAGTGAGGTCAATTTATTAGCTCAAGCGTTTGAAAATACCTCAGAGGGTATGCTGATCTTAGATAGCGATAAGCACATCAAAATTAGCAATGCTGCGGCCAATTTAATTCTTGCAGCTCAAAAGAGCGATTTAGTCGGAAAACCGTTTGCCAAATTAGTGTTTGAGACGCTAGAACCTTTCGACATGGATGATGTGTTTGACAAGGAGGGCTTTTGGACTGGAGAGTGCGAGTTTAATTGTAACGATGGTAGCCGATGTCCGGTATGGATAAATATCTCAACTATGTTCAACGTGAGCGGCTCAGCATTACATTATGTGGTGGTATTTTCAGATATCACTGAGCGCAAACATAATGAACTCCATCTGCGCCGTTTAGCCAACAATGACATGTTAACTGGCTTAGCGAATCGGGCGATGTTTTCTCGCCGTCTGGGACAAGTCATAGAAACAGCAAAGCAGCATCATGAAAACTTAGCACTGTTATTTTTAGATTTGGACAGATTTAAACATGTGAATGACTCTTATGGCCACAGTATGGGTGATGCCTTATTGGTTGAAGCCGCAAGTCGGTTACAGTCTTGCTTGTCTGAAGAACATTTGTTGTGTCGTTTTGGTGGCGATGAATTTGTTATTTTGCTGCGTGATGCCAAAGACGTCGATACCATCAACCACATAGCCAAACAACTGTTACAACAAATAGAAATGCCATTTAAATTATACGGTCGGGAATTTTTCATTTCGACTAGTATAGGCATCAGTATGTGGTCTGATGATGACCAAACCCCCGAAACCTTGATTAAAAATGCTGATTTAGCCATGTATCACGCTAAAGAAGAGGGACGAGGTAATTTTCAATATTATTCCGCGGAGCGAAATGCTGAAGCCTTATACCATTTACGCTTAGAAGCTGATTTACATCAAGCGATACTTTGCAATGAGTTTGAGCTGTATTATCAGCCGCAGATTGATGTGAATAAGCATAATAGTATTGTCGGCGTTGAAGCCTTGATCCGTTGGAAACACCCAAAAGATGGCATGATCCGGCCTGATGTGTTTATTGGGATAGCCGAATCTTGTGGCCTCATCGTGGAAATTGATCGCTGGGTGCTCACTCAAGCTTGTCTCGACGGTGCGAGCTGGCATCAGCAGTACCAAAGTAAAATAAAAGTGTCGGTTAACGTGTCGGCAATGCATTTTAGGCAGCCAGACTTTATCGACTTTTTAACTGCGACATTACATAAAACTGGCATGCCTGCAAAATATTTGTCGGTAGAAATTACTGAAGGTGTATTGATGAAAGAAGTCGATATTGCCAGCCAACATTTACTCGCGTTAAAGCAGTTAGGCATTGATGTTGCGATCGATGATTTTGGCACCGGTTATTCTTCGCTCGCGTATTTGCGTTCATTCCAAGTCAATATTCTGAAAATTGATCGCTCATTTTTAATCCATATTGACACCCATCAAGCTGACCAAGCTATTGTAAGCAGTGTGATTGAATTAGCACGAAATCTCTCGCTTGAAGTCATTGCTGAAGGTGTTGAAACCGCTGAGCAACTTGCACAAGTTGTCCAACGAGGCTGCCATATTATTCAGGGCTATTATTTTGCCAAGCCGATGCCCAAAGCTGATCTTGAACAAAATATTAAGCGACAAATCAGCATTGAACACTAATGGGTTCTCTGTGATACCACTATCATTCTATAGCGGCTATCCATTTGTATGGCTATTGGTTAAATGTTGTTAGAATGCGTTGTTTTTACTTACTTTCGGAATGATTTATGCAATCAACCTTACGCCTTAACTTATTAATATGGTTTTTGGCTAGCAGTATGTGCCTTTGCCTGGCGGTGCAACCTGCCTATGCAGCAAAAAAAGCGTCTAAAGAAAGGCCCACCATTGGTTTAGTGCTCAGTGGTGGCGGAGCCAAGGGCGCTGCACATATTGGTGTGTTGAAAGTACTTGAAAAATATCATATTCCTGTTGATTACATTGCAGGTACCAGTATTGGTGCCTATGTTGCTGGCATGTATGCATTAGGCTATAACGCCGACCAAATTGAAAAAATTATGCTCAGTGGAGAATGGTCTAAAGGCTACTCAGACACTATTCCGCGCGATAAATTAAGCTACCGTGATAAACAGCAACGTGATCAGTTTAATATTCCACTCACAGTGGGCTATAACAATAACAGTTTAACTTCTCCTAGTGGTTTGTTACGTGGCCAAAGTATGTCGCAATTATTGCGCCACTCGACGGGTTTAGTTGAGCAGTTTGGTGATTTTGATGAACTTGCTATTCCCTATCGAGCAGTGGCGACGGATTTAGCCACTAGTGAAGCCGTGGTGTTATCTAGCGGCAGTGTTGTGCAAGCAATGCAAGCATCGGCAACGGTACCAGGTGCATTGCAACCAGCATTGATTAATGGCCGCTTATTAGTTGATGGTGGCATTGCCAATAATATGCCGATTGATGTGGTCAAAGCCATGGGCGCAGACATCATCATAGCTGTTGATATCGGCTCGCCATTGACTAAGCAAGAAAACTTAGACAGCACCATTGCTGTATTAGAGCAGCTATCAACTATGTTGACTCAAGCTAGCACTGCACGGCAAAAAACCTTGCTGACATCGAGCGATATCTTAATTCGTCCTGCCATTGATAATTTAAGTACCACTGATTTTTCAATTATGCCATTGGCACTAAAATTAGGTGAAGATGCCGCTAAGTTAGAATTAGTGAAGTTACAACCTCTTGGCATTAGTGAACAAGATTACTTAGCCTATCAAGCAAGTAAATTACAACAAAGTTTACTGTGGAACGACCCGCTTAAAAAACCCATTTATAAAATTGCTTTTGATAATCAATCAAAAGTCAGTGAGAAATTACTGCGTGAGCGTTTAGGGATCACTGAAGGTATTATTCTGAGTAAAGAGGAACTCGATTCTGCTCTAAATCGGGTGTACTCATTGAATAAATTTGAGCGTGTTGATGCTGAGTTTGAAGATGTTGATCAAGGGCGAATACTGACCATTACCACTAAGGCCAAATCATGGGGACCAAACTATTTTCAAGCGGGATTTAATTGGGAAGATGATTTCACCTTAGATTCGGCGATTACCTTAAGTTTGGCGTATACCATGACTGACTTAACTGAAAATGGTGGTGAGTGGCGTAACGAATTAGAACTTGGCTTTAAAAAGCGCGTGGCGACTGAGTTTTATCAACCCTTAGATCGTGATCAAACATTTTACAGCTTAGCGAGATTTCAATATGAAATGAAAAACTGGGATCTGTACGATCAAGATATCCGTTATTTTCAACTCGAGAATAAAGTCGCACAAATTGTATTAGGTATCGGTTATAACTTTAATTCTGATGGCATTATGGAATTTGGTGTTATCGCCGAAGATGGCCGTGTTACCAGTGAATTTGGCTTGGTTGATTCAATTAATTTTCATTCAACCGGCGGCTATTTTAAGGTTGCCTACGATAATCTCAACAGCATTAGTTTCCCAACAGAAGGCAATAGACTGACTTTTACCAGCTATTTAAGAGATGAGTCATATAAAGGCTTAAGCAATGTCAGTAATACTGACAGCGATGATTTAGCCTGGCAATTTGAGGCCGATTGGAAAGGCGCATTAAAGCTCGGTAATCATGCCATTGTGTGTAAAATGGAATTGGCAACCACCCAGAATGATGGCGACTTTACTTTGCATGTTGCCGATTTAGGAGGTTTCTTAAACTTATCTGGTTTCCGCAAAGATACCTTGGTCGGCGCCCATAAAGTCTTTGGTGCTGTGATTTACCAGTACGATCTTGGCCGCGATGTGCTGATCACCGATTTGCCTTTGTACTTAGGCACTAGCCTTGAAGCTGGTAATGCATGGTTTAATCGTGATGATGTCGATTTAGGTGATTTGATTTTCGGTAGTAGTTTATATTTAGGTACCGATACCGATTGGGGACCCGCGGCATTAGGTTTTGGATTTAATGACAGCGGCCAGTCTGCATTTTATTTATTTGTCGGCAAAAACTTTTAGGCAGTTATTATTCAATCTAAGCCAAAAACTTAGAGGTTAGAGGTTAGAGGCTAGAGGCTATACAAGCTTACAGCCTAGAAGCTAGGACACTGCAGATGCTATTAAATCTTAGCAGTGTCCCTAGTAGCGCAGCGACCTATAACCTAGCAGGACGCAGTCCGCTCTAGCAGCGCAGCGACCTTGTTAAGCAATGCGGGTAATAATCCTGCGTGCGCCAATTGATGATGCGCAATAACCCATTTGGTTTGTGTCGCGGTGTGAGGCGCAGGAATTGCCACCGTTTGCATGCTGGCAGCACGGGCAGCAATTAAGCCATTAAATGAATCTTCAATCGCAATACATTGGCTTGGTGCTATGTCCAAGCCTTTAGCACAATTCAAATATACCTCGGGATGAGGCTTACCATAGTCTAAATTTTCAGCAGATTCTATAGCATCAAAATAATGACTTATGGCGAGTTTATGCAGCACTGCTTTGATAATTAATGACGATGAAGAGGTGGCTAAACCTATTTTAAGCCCTAAACGTTTGCACGCCTCTAGCGACTCAATCACACCTAACATGGGTTGACCATGTGCGTTTATTTGGCTTACTACTTCATTAACTATGGTATTCGCCGTCGCTGTATTGTCGTAATTTGGCCATGGAAAACGTTGGTGCCAATAGCTAACAACATGATCAATACGCAAGCCTGTGGTTTGCTCCACGTCTTCAAGGCTGAGGTTAAGCCCAAAACTATTCAGCACAGTTTGCTCAGCTAACTGCCAAGCGGGTTCGGAATCAATTAAAATTCCATCCATATCAAAAATAACGGCTTTTATTTGGGTAGACACAATTCAGACTCCATAAACAGCATAACCTTAAGCGCTAATTATTGCTTTGATGCTGTTATGGCGCAATCAAAATAGACTTTTTAAAAAATATTTCATTCAAAAAACAAGATATCTTTTTGTATATAGTTTAATCAGCGGGTACCGCATAAGCTAATGTATTTAAATATTTTTTTAGCTGTTTCAAACTATTGTCTAATTTTAATTTATTGAACTTGGGTTTAAATTGATTTTTAGGTTGATAAATCGCATTGATTTCATACCTCTGGTAGTGTGAGCTGATTCATACTTTTATAAAGCTGTAGTATACTGGTGGTCGGATTTCAAGCCCGAACCAGTGGAATTATCAGCGTAATCATAATGACGCTGAGTTTCGCCGTTAGGCGTCAAACAAAGAGGAATGTTGCCGTGCTAGAAGCATATCGTAAACACGTCGCAGAACGTGCTGCAGAGGGTGTAGTCCCTAAGCCATTAGATGCACAACAAGTGGCTGAACTGGTTAAGTTAATTGAAACACCTCCAGCAGGTGAAGAGGCATTCGTCCTCGACTTGCTCGAAAATCGTATTCCACCAGGAGTAGATGAAGCCGCTTATGTTAAAGCCGCTTTCCTTGATGCAGTCGCTAAAGGCACTGTGTCATCTCCTATTTTAAGCGCAGAACACGCTGTTAAACTGCTTGGCACCATGCAAGGCGGTTACAACATTGAGCCGTTAATTGACCAACTAGATAATGCAGCATTAGCACCTCTATCGGTTACCGCACTTTCAAATACATTGTTGATGTTTGATTCATACCACGATGTTGTTGAAAAAATGCAAGCGGGTAATGATTTTGCTAAGCAGGTTGTTGAGGCTTGGGCTAATGCAGATTGGTTCTTAAACCGTCCAAAAATGGCTGACAAAGTTACCTTAACAGTGTTTAAAGTGTCTGGTGAAACCAACACTGATGATTTGTCTCCTGCGCCAGATGCATGGTCTCGTCCAGATATTCCACTACACGCATTAGCAATGCTAAAAAATGCCCGTGACGGTATTGTGCCTGATCAATCAGGTGTAGTGGGTCCAATCAAAGAAATCGAAGCGTTAAAAGGTAAAGGTCATCCTTTAGTTTACGTTGGTGATGTGGTTGGTACGGGTTCTTCACGTAAATCTGCCACTAACTCAGTGTTATGGTTTATGGGTGATGATATTCCTTATGTGCCTAACAAGCGTGCTGGTGGCTTCTGTTTAGGTAACAAAATTGCGCCAATTTTCTTCAACACAATGGAAGATGCGGGTGCATTACCGATCGAACTAAACGTTGATCAAATGGATACTGGTGATGTGATCGATATCTACCCTTATGAAGGTGTAGTTAAGCGTCACGGCACTGATGAAGTTATCTCTACATTTGAGCTTAAAACCGAAGTATTGTTAGATGAAGTTCGTGCTGGTGGTCGTATTCCGTTGATCATTGGTCGTGGCCTTACTGACCGTGCGCGTGAAACCTTAGGACTTGAAGCATCAAAAGTGTTTGTTCGTCCACAAGACATCGCCGCTTCTAACAATGGCTATACTTTAGCTCAGAAAATGGTTGGTAAAGCATGTGGCGTATCAGGCGTTCGTCCTGGCCAATACTGCGAACCTAAGATGACCTCAGTCGGTTCACAAGACACTACCGGCCCTATGACACGTGATGAGTTAAAAGACTTAGCATGTTTAGGCTTTAGTGCTGATTTAACCATGCAGTCATTCTGTCACACTGCCGCTTATCCAAAGCCAGTTGATGTTACCACTCACCACACACTCCCAGATTTCATTATGAACCGTGGTGGTGTTGCTTTACGTCCAGGTGACGGGGTTATTCACTCTTGGTTAAACCGTATGTTGTTACCCGATACCGTAGGTACTGGTGGTGATTCACATACTCGTTTCCCGATTGGTATTTCGTTCCCAGCAGGTTCTGGTCTAGTAGCATTTGCTGCAGCAACAGGTGTTATGCCTCTTGATATGCCTGAATCAGTGCTAGTGCGCTTTAAAGGCGAAATGCAACCTGGTATTACCTTACGTGATTTAGTTCATGCTATCCCACTAAAAGCAATTGAAATGGGTCTGCTAACGGTTGAGAAGAAAGGCAAAATTAATGCTTTCTCTGGCCGCGTATTAGAAATTGAAGGTCTTGAAAAACTTAAAGTTGAACAAGCATTCGAATTATCTGATGCATCTGCTGAGCGTTCAGCTGCAGGTTGTAGCATTAAGCTAGACAAAGAGCCAATCATTGAATATCTGACCTCTAACATCGTGATGTTAAAGTGGATGATTGCAGAAGGTTATGGCGATCGTCGTACGATTGAGCGTCGTATTACTGCGATGCAAGAATGGATTGCTAACCCACAGTTGATGGAAGCAGATAAAGATGCAGAATATGCTGAAATTATCGAAATCAACCTAAACGACATCAAAGAGCCAATCCTTTGTGCACCAAACGATCCTGATGATGCAGTATTATTATCAAGCGTTGCACAAACTAAGATTGACGAAGTGTTTGTGGGTTCTTGTATGACTAACATCGGTCACTTCCGTGCTACCGGTAAGATGTTAGAAAAGTTTGCTACCACGCTACCAACTCGTTTATGGATTGCACCACCGACTAAGATGGACCGCGATCAATTAACGGAAGAAGGTTACTACTCAATCTTCGGTCGTGTTGGTGCTCGCATCGAGATCCCTGGTTGTTCTCTATGTATGGGTAACCAAGCACGTGTTGCAGAAGGTGCGACTGTAGTATCAACGTCTACACGTAACTTCCCTAACCGTTTAGGTACTGGCGCAAACGTTTACTTAGCATCAGCTGAATTAGCCGCAGTAGCAGCGCTACTGGGTCGTTTACCTTCAGTTGAAGAGTATCAAGAATACGCCAAAGAATTAGATGCAACAGCAGCTGATACTTACCGTTACTTGAACTTCGACCAAATCGATTCTTACACTAAGAAAGCCGACAGCGTGATTTTCCAAGCCGCAGTTTAAGCTTAAACTAGTTAACAATTGATCAAAAATGCCAGCAGAAATGCTGGCATTTTTATTTGGATGGCAGAATTTTTTTTATTATTGAATAGACTTATACCATTAGACATCTAATAAAAGTAATACTGATTAATATTGGGAATTATTTTCAATATTTAAAGTAAACTCTGTGAGTTTAATACTAAAGTGAATTACAATTTTATGGACTACTTTTAAGTAATTATTTTCCTTACTTATTTCGTTATACAAGTTAACATTAAAGCCTCTTCAAACGACTTATTAATTACATTAATATAAGTTCAAAACTTCATTTCAACTAATTGCCTGCCGCAGGCTATCGTGCAGATAATCCAGCGAGACGCCGCAAGCACTTCCATGTGGGCTTAACCAAAACATCCATGTTTTGGATACTCGCTGACTCATCTACACCTGTAATTTTTATCTCTTCGATTTAGCTCTATTTGTGACGATGGCTAAAAAGCAAAAGCAAAAGGCTGGATCCCCGATAAAAGATCTCGGGGATGACGGTTTGAGTGTGGTGATTCAATTCACCTAAATAAAGCGGACTTTATTACAAATAAGGTTAAATCGAAGAGATCGAATATCGGGTGTAAGCGCGGCTGTGACCGTCCATGACATGGACGTCATGGCCGAGCTACAGGGATTTTTTTGTATATAAAAAGTGTGGCGTGTCACAGAAGTGCTTGCACTAAGGCCTGCGGCAGGCAATTGATAACAGTCATGGTATGAACTACAGCAAGTTTTCCAATACGAAAGATAAATGGATATTCGTTGCTGACTTATCTACACCTGTAATTATGCTCTCTTCGATTTAGCTCTATTTGTGACTATGGCTAAAAAGCAAAATCTGGATCCCCGATAAAAGATCTCGGGGATGACGGTTTGAAGGTTTAATTATTAACTCGGACGAGATGATTTTTATTACCTATGAGGTTAAATCGAAGAGATCGAATATCGGGTGTAAGCGCGGCTGTGACCGTCCATGACATGGACGTCATGGCCGAGCTACAGGGGGTTTTTGTATATAAAAAGTGTAACGTGTCACAGAAGTGCTTGCACTAAGGCCTGCGGCAGGCAATTGATAACAGTCATGGTATGAATTAAAACAAGCTTTCCAATACCGAAAAGGTAAGGGTTCGTTTGTTTTCGGGTAAACATTATCAAGGATGTACATTGCAAGGTGTTGCAGAAGTGTTTGCGCTAAACGTCACTCGCACACATCGATAACTTGGGATGTGTTATCACCCAATTTGAAACCTTGTGATGTTGCTCCGGATGGGCGAAGCGCCACGACGTTAGTGGCCGCAGGTCATATCTTAAAAAGTGCAGGGTGGAACCTTGCGATGTTAATTCAAACGAAGTTTGAAAAAGCTGGTGTGGCCGTAGGCCATTGTAAAACAAAGTCTATGAATACTTAATATTCATAGAAATCAGTGGTTCTCGTGAGCCATTCTCTGCCCGCAATCTGGCAAGATATTGCTGCCATAGCTCAGTTTGATTACTGCATAAGTTATGCAGTACCTGCCAAGAATATAAGCCGGTATCGTGGCCATCATCAAAGATGATTTTAACCGCATAATGACCAACCGGTTCGAGCGCTTTGATATTAACGGCTTTCTTATGGGTAACCAATATTGGATTACCATGACGCTGCACTTCTGCAGACGGCGAGAATACCCGTAACATTTCACAGCTGATATTGTAGGTTTGGCCGTTATCGAACGTCACTTCGAGTAACTTAGATTGGCGCTTAAGTTTAATGCCAGTGACAGTCGGCGTTGATTGAGTCATGGGAATACCTATAAAAAAAGGATTAACACTAAATCGCAGATTATCATCATACGCGACTTTGCTGTTAATCCTATTGTTGAAACGTGCATTCGTGATGTTTATTCATATAGAAAAGGTCACGAGCCTCCCATCTGTCATAATCAAATGGGAGGACGCTTGATTCAAATAATGATTATAAAATGAAGCGACTTAAGTCTTCATCTTGTACCAAGGTATCAAGGTGGTCATTGACATAGTCAGCGTCAATCACAAAGGTGGAACCTGATTTTTCAGAAGCATCATAGGAGATATCTTCCATCAGCTTTTCCATCACAGTATGTAAACGGCGAGCACCAATATTTTCAGTACGCTCGTTCACTTGCCATGCGGCTTCAGCAATACGTTCAATACCTGACTCAGTAAACTCTATGGTGACACCTTCAGTGTTCATGAGGGCAATACTTTGCTCAGTAAGTGACGCAAATGGCTCGGTTAAAATACGTTTAAAATCGGCGGCAGTTAGGGCATCTAACTCAACTCGAATCGGTAAACGGCCCTGAAGCTCTGGAATGAGATCAGAGGGTTTAGACATCTGGAATGCACCAGAGGCGATAAACAAAATATGGTCGGTTTTGACCATGCCGTGCTTAGTCGACACAGTACAACCTTCAACTAATGGCAGTAAGTCACGTTGCACACCTTCGCGAGACACGTCGGGGCCTGAGCTTTCGCCGCGTTTACAAATTTTGTCGATTTCGTCTAAAAACACAATGCCATTTTGCTCAACGAGTTCTATCGCTTGCTCTTTCAAGTCTTCTTGATTGACCAGCTTAGCGGCTTCATCTTCAACGAGCTGCTTGTAAGCATCTTTAATTTTAAGCTTTTTGCGCTTAGAGGTGCTTTGACCAAGATTTTGAAATAACCCCTGCAACTGGTTGGTCATTTCTTCCATGCCTGGCGGCGCCATAATCTCAACACCTACTTGAGGTGCCGCTATGTCGATTTCAATTTCTTTGTCGTCTAATAAGCCTTCACGCAGCTTTTTACGGAAAACCTGACGGGTGCTCGAGTCATCTTTTTTGTCGGTATCCCAGTCATCTTTCGGCTTAGGCAATAACGCATCTAAAATGCGTTCTTCGGCAAGCTCTTCGGCACGATAACGGCATTTTTTCATTTGCTGTTCGCGAGTCATTTTAACGGCAGAATCGGTCAAATCACGGATGATTTGTTCCACTTCTTTACCGACATAACCGACTTCAGTAAATTTTGTTGCTTCAACTTTGATGAACGGCGCGTTAGCCAATTTGGCTAAACGACGGGCAATTTCTGTTTTACCCACACCGGTTGGGCCGATCATTAAAATATTCTTTGGCGTGACTTCATGGCGCAATGCAGGCTCAAGCTGCATGCGGCGCCAGCGATTTCGCAGTGCAACGGCTACCGAGCGTTTGGCATTTTGTTGGCCAATAATGTGTGCATCTAGTTCGTGAACAATTTCACGTGGAGTCATTTCAGACATAACTGTTCCTTTATTAACGCTCGAATTAGTAGTCTAACTTTTCGATAGTTTTGAATTGGTTGGTGAATACACAAATGTCACCTGCAATTGTCAGTGATTTCTCTGCAATATCTTCTGCACTTAACTCGGTATTTTGCAGTAGTGCTAAGGCCGATGCATGGGCATAGTTGCCACCAGAACCGATAGCAATAAGATCGTACTCAGGTTGTACCACATCACCGTTACCGGTAATAATGAGTGATTCTTGAGCATCGGCTACCACTAGCATAGCTTCGAGTTTACGTAGCATTTTGTCGGTGCGCCAATCTTTGGCTAATTCGACAGCAGACTTTAATAAATGGCCTTGATGCATTTCGAGCTTAGCTTCAAAGCGCTCAAAAAGAGTAAATGCATCGGCAGTACCGCCAGCAAAACCTGCTAGTACTTTATTGTGGTATAGGCGGCGCACTTTACGGGCATTGCCTTTCATCACGGTATTGCCTAGAGACACTTGGCCATCACCAGCGATGACGACTTGATTATTGCGGCGAACGGATACGATAGTAGTCACGGTAAATCCTCTTCCTAATACATCAACGGCTCATTAGGGTGAATGCAATTGTTGATTGTTAAAATGGATATGGGGCCAAAATGCTAAATATCAAGCGATGGTTAACAAAAAGCCCTGTTCGAATGAACAGGGCTAATATGAGATAAATGTTATCAGCAGACTTGTGGTGTTATTCCCATAACCAAATAATGCAGCCATTTAAACCTGCGCTTTGCATCTTATGCCGGTTATGTTCCGCCTCGCGTTTGTTTGGATAAGGCCCTAACACTACCCGATACCATATTCCGTTGGTGCCTTCACTACGACGAACCTGCGCTTCAGCACCTTGGAAGGCGATTCTGGCTTTCATTTCATTTGCTTGTGATTCTTGTCTAAACGATCCGCATTGCATTTGATAGATACCGCTTGAAACCACTCCAGACTGAGGCAAGTCAATTTCAACTTGCTTGTTTTCAAGCTCCTCCAGATAAGTCCATTCTTCTTGTGGCTTAGGTGGTAATGCATTTGGATCTTTCTTAACCACTTTTTTTGGCGCTTCTACGGTCGCGGTAGATACCGTTTTCTTTTTCGGTTGCTGAACCGGCTCACTTGTTACTGGTGAGTCAGAGCTACCATTAATCGACCATAAAAAGTAACCAAAGCCGCTCAATAATGTGAGTATCACAAACACAGCAAAATAAGGAAAAGAGCGTTTAGGTGCTTTTTTTCGTTGTGGCGCGCGGGCTTTTGCGCCCGCCCGAGGTTTGCGATTTGCGTAGTCACGACTCATGATTACATCCGCTCTAGGGTTTCAATGCCAAGTAGTGACAAGCCCGTTTTTAAGGTCTTTGCGGTTAATTGCGACAACAATAAACGGCTTTGTTTTTCGGCTTCTGTTTCGGCCGCCAGTACTGGACAAGCTTCATAAAAACTCGAAAATTCGCTAGCAAGCTCATAAAGATATCCACATAGTACATGTGGTAAGCCTTTGTCTGTCATGCGAGTTAATACTTCACCAAACTGGGCTAATTTAGTGCCTAAGTCTTTTTCTTTTTCATGTTCGAGCACAATCTTAGCTTGGCTAAGGTCAATATCTGCCGCACGCTTGAAAATACCGGCAACACGTGTGTAGGCATATAATAGATAAGGTGCGGTATTGCCTTCAAAACTGAGCATTTGCTCAAAGCTGAAAATATAATCGCTGGTTCTGTTTTTAGATAAGTCTGCATACTTAACCGAGCTGATCCCAACCACGCGAGCAATTTCAGTAAGGGTCGCTTCATCCATATCAGGGTTTTTGCTACGAACAAGTTCAAGTGCTCGCACATCGGCTTCATCAAGTAAATCAACTAATTTAACTACACCACCAGAACGAGTTTTAAAAGGGCGTCCATCAGCACCGTTCATGGTGCCAAAGCCTGTGTGCTCTAGTGACATTTCTGGGCGAACAAATTTAGCTAATTTGGCGAGACTAAACACTTGCTGAAAATGCAGTGCTTGGCGTAAGTCAACAAAGTACAACGCGCGATCTGCTTTTAGTACGTTTGAGCGATAACGCATGGCAGCAAGGTCTGAAGTGGCATATAAATAGCCACCATCAGCTTTTTGGATGATAACAGGAAGAGGTTCGCCCTCTTTGGTACGAAATGCTTCTTGGAACACCACTTTAGCGCCATTACTTTCGTCCAACAAACCTTGGGCATCAAGATCGCTAACTACTTGAGCAAGGTCGGCATTATAGGCGCTTTCGCCGTGCACATCGGCGCGGGTTAAGCTAACCCCTAAACGTTTATAAACATCATGGCAGTGGCTTAATGAAATATCGTTAAACTCGCGCCATAATTTATTACAGTATTCGTCACCAGATTGTAAAGCGACCACGAGTTGACGAGCACGAGTGGCAAATTCAGTCGACTCATCAAAACGGACTTTAGCTGCGCGATAAAAACTTTCTAAGTCAGACAATTCCATTTTGGCTTGTTCGCCATTGGCTGCGCGTAACTCTTCCATTAGTGCCAGTAGCATACCAAACTGAGTTCCCCAGTCGCCTACGTGGTTTTGACGGATCACTTTATGGCCTAAAAACTCAAGCGCGCGCACTACGCTGTCACCAATAATGGTTGAGCGTAAGTGACCAACGTGCATTTCTTTGGCTAAGTTTGGCGAAGAATAATCAACCACGATCGTTTGCTTAGGCGGTAATATCACGCCTAGGTGGTCACTGTTTAGCGCTTGTTGTAGCTGATTAGCTAATGCATTGTCATCAATAAAGAAATTAATAAACCCTGGACCAGCAATTTCTACTTTGGCCACATAAGATGATGCAGGCAAAGTATCAATGATCAGCTGCGCTAACTCACGAGGGTTCTTTTTAGCTACTTTGGTTAGCATCATTGCCAGGTTAGTCGCTAAGTCACCATGACTTTTATCTTTAGTGCGATCGACCTGAATGCGGGCTTGAAAATCAGCCGGCACAATCCCTTGCTGTTTGAAGGATTCGATGGTTTGTTCTAGTAAAGATTCAATATGTGATTTCATGGGCTTTTGCTTGCACTAATTCGTTAAATGAATGACATGACGGAACCGCATATTTTAGCCGTTTATAGGGGGTGATTGCTATCTGCTTTAACGGAAATATTGGTTTTTTTATGTTGATTATGAACCTAAGTGAAGTTTATCACCGGTATAAGGTCGGTTTACTTCCCGTACAGCAGGCGATTACATCAAATCCTGTGGGTCACGATCGATACTCCAGCGACAACGTTTACTTTCTGGTATTTGTTCAATAAGCGCTAAAACCCGTTCAAATTCGGTTTGTAAACGCTGCCGACTTTTGGCTTGCAGTATTAATTGGCGGCGGTATTTGCCTGCTTTACGATCAAGCGGTGCCGGAATCGGACCAATAATTTCAAAGTCTTTATCTTGGGGGAGTAGTTCGCTAGTGCGTGTTAAAAAAGCATCAGCATCTTCAGCTAAATGTGCTTCAGCGCGAATTAATACCATGTGCCATGCCGGTGGTAATAATGCTTGTTGACGTTCTTTTAGCTGACTACGAGCAAACTCACCATAACCGCGCTTCAACAGGTCGCGCAAAATTGGGTTATCACTTTGATGGGTTTGCAGGAGTACTTTACCGGGTTTATCAGCGCGGCCAGCACGGCCCGATACTTGGGTGTATAGCTGGCCAAATCGTTCTGGTGCGCGAAAGTCTGCACTAAACAGGGCGCCATCAACATCAAGTAAACCCACTAAGGTGACATCAGGAAAGTGATGACCTTTTGCCAGCATTTGTGTGCCAACGAGGATTTTATATTTACCCATGTGTATGCCTTGCAACTGCTGCTCAAGTGAACCTTTACGCCGCGTGGTGTCGCGGTCTATTCGCACTACAGGATATTTGGGAAACAGTTTTACGATTTCTTGTTCCAGTTGCTCGGTACCTAAACCATGGCCCATTAGCATAGTGCTGCCGCATTGGTGGCATTGGCGCGGAATAGCGTATTGATTACCGCAATGATGACAACATATTTCGTTTAAGCCCTGATGGACGGTAAAAAAGGCATCACAGCGATCACATTCATGTAAATGACCACATTCATGACACAGTAGCGCGGGCGCAAAACCACGGCGGTTTAAAAATAGCAGCACCTGATTACCCGCATCAAGGTGCATGCGCATTTCGTTAATTAATGATGCTGACATCCCCGCTTTTAGGGGTTGCGAAGTAATATCAATAATACCTTGTTTCACTTTTTGCGCTGCGCCAGCGCGCTCACTTAATTCAAGGTGATGATAGCGTCCGGATAAGGCATTTTGTAAGGTTTCTAATGATGGCGTTGCTGAACCTAAAACCACCTGAATATCTTCAAGGTGTCCCCGCATTACGGCTAAATCTCGGGCGTGGTAGCGCACACCTTCTTGTTGTTTAAAGCTACTGTCATGCTCTTCATCAAGAATAATTAACCCAGGAAAAGCCATAGGAGTAAAGAGTGCTGAGCGAGTGCCAATAATAATTGCCGCTTCACCGACACGAGCCTGACGCCAAGCTTCTAGGCGTTGATTATCGGTTAGGCCCGAATGGATCACGGCGACATTGACTTCGAAACGGCGTTTGAAGCGATTAATGGTTTGCGGGGTTAAGCCTATTTCAGGCACAAGAATGAGCGCTTGTTTACCTTGTTGTAAAATAGTCTCAAGCAAGGCTAAGTAAACTTCAGTTTTGCCTGAGCCAGTAATCCCTTCTAATAAAGTGCAATGAAAACCTTGCTGCTGAGTGAGTACAGATACTGCGACAGCTTGCTGTTTGTTAAGCTTGTGGGGTGATTCATTCATGATCAGTTGTTGACGCCAACTTAGATCATGGCAGAGCACTTTTTCTTGCCGTTCAATCCAGTGTTTTTGTTCTAATGCTTTTAATGCCGCCTTGCTTAATTGTTGAGTGGTGAACTCATCATGGCTGATGGGATTTGCCAGCAATAACTCGTGCAGTTTTTTCTGTGCCGGAGCGCGTGTTAATACGCTAGGGTCAGCATTGCGTCCTTGCGGGCTTAAATGATATTCAACCACGGCTTGTGGCGTTGCTTCTAAGCCTTTTCTCAATGCCACTGGCAGCGCTTGACTGAGCATTTGCCCTTGAGTGGTAAAGTAATATCGGGCGGCCCACAGGGTTAATTTATATAGCGAATCAGGTAGCAATGGGGCATCATCTAACACAGCTGTAACAGATTTTATTTGATGGGGTGCCAAGTCACAGCTGTCTGTAATTGCGGTTATTAAGCCAATGAGTTGTTGAGAGCCAAACGGTACTTTTACCCTAAGTCCTATTTGTAATCCCGCTTGCTGCTGGTCTTTTACGCGGTAACTAAAGTTTCTGCGTAATGGGACGGGTAAGGCAACTTCAACAAACACGGGCATAAGGTTTCATCATTTTCAATTCTGTAGTGGATTGCGGATCAGTTTACCTCTAAGTGTCATCAAAGAGATAGGGCAACATATATGCGTAAAGGACTTATTGAGGCTATTATCCTAGGGTTTGGATTATTGAGCTATATTGCTACTGCAATGGCTCAAGTTAATCATGTCAGTATTAATAGTCGTCAATTTGAAGTAAATCATTTACCGCAATTAAAAGTTAATGTGGTGGCACAAAATGATGATGTGTCGCGATTAGGATTTTATATCCGCCAGTTAGAGAATAACAAGGTTGAGCAGCAAAAGTTAACGGTGCAGGCCATTAATCGCTTTTTACTTCAACTTAATGGTAGCGAGATCATCAGTGACTCAAATGCGCAGTTAATTATTACTGAAGCCACTTCGACAGGAGCGGTCACCTTGGCTGTTGTGGCTATTTTTGATGCGCCATATTCGCTCAATGGTGCAAAGATAGCGGTCAACAGTGAACATCGGCCAATACCTGACGCTAATCTGCCAGTAATGAGTACTTCCAAACATCAGCAAGTTGATCATCGCGTGGCTCAAGTGCCATCGGTGCCATCATCAACTATTGTACCTACTCAACAAGTTAACTGTTTGCTTGAACGTGATAATAGTGACACCTTATGGCGAATAGCTAATCGTTATAAACAACAGTGGAATACGAGCGTTTACGGTGCGATGTTAGCTATATTTGAGGCGAATTTATTGGCATTCTCTAAGCAAAAAATCCACTTGTTACTTAAAGATGTGCCATTGAATTGCCCATCAACAATGATTTTGGCGCAATATGATAATAAAGCGGTCGACAAAAAAGTATTCGAGGCGATTGAGGCAAAACATGCCAATCAATAAGTTTGATGCTGATCATCTGTGATAAAAACGCTTATGTAGTCGAGTATTTGCTCTTTCTGTCAGTAATTAGTTGCAGCAGATTATGTTAGTTTATATAGTTGCACATGTTAATATTTGTGATGTTAGGCATTTTAAAAATTAAAAAAGTAAACAATAATAATAAATTACAGCGTGATAAACGTAGCATTAACACTTTAACAATCAGTGTATAAATGCACAAAGTATCATGGTTTTTACAGCGTAACTGTATGCTGTATGGAAGCGGTTTATAATCGAAAGGATTGTATTGATGAAACGCGTTAAGATGCTAACAATATTAGCATTACTTGCATTTAACAGTATTTCAACTGTGATCGCTGAAGTCAGTCATATCAGTATTGATACCATTCCATTTGAAAGTGGCCAAACACCTAAATTAACCGTGAATGTTATAACCGATCACCATGATTTATCGCGGCTGACGTTTTACTTACGCCAAATTTATAAAGATAATATCGTGCTAGAAAAGCTCGATGTTGAGCGACGTGATAATGATGTTTTTGTATTAACAGGCACTGAAAAAGTTCGCGATCAAGATGCGGCATTAATTGTATCGGAATTTCGTAATGCTAAATGGCTGCAATATTCCCCTGTAGCTTTATTTTCTCAATCTGTTGTCCAGAGTAAACACCAGCCGGTAGCCATTAAAACGATGAAGTCGTCTGCGACATTATCGACATTAAAACCTACGCCAATAAGTCACCAGACCAGCGTTACACCTCAAGTCGCGACAACGCAAAGAAATCTGAGTGATTGCCAGATTAATCATTTAGCGAGTGATACCTTATGGAAAATAGCGGTGCGCTATCGTAAGCAATGGAATTCAAATATCTACGGCGCAATGCTTGCCCTTTATGAAACCAATCCATCTGCATTCTACCAAGATAAAATTAGCCAATTAAAAGTCGGGAGCGCATTACGTTGCCCATCAGTAGAGATGCTATCGCGCTATCAAAATGTTGCTGCAGATAAAGTAACATTTGATAATGTAGTGGCCAGCCAAGGCGATAAGTCTCAACAAGTATCACCTTCAGATTTGCCTGTTACTGCATCCATGGAGATGCCGCAAGCAACACAGATCGATGATTCGCTTAATGCCGACAGTAAAGAATTAGAGAGTAAGCAACTGCTGGCTGCCATTCATGAAACTCAAACGCTGCCTCAGCCAATTCTGGTTAATGTTGAAACCAAGATGACACTAGCCGAAACCGATCGGCAAAGTCCTGCACTGAACAAGTCCTGCTTACTTGATAAATTGCCTCAAGATACCTTATGGCGGGTTGCTGATCGTTATTACCGACAATGGCAAATCAGCGTATTTGGTGCGATGCTGGCGATTTATGATGCCAACCCCAATGCGTTTGCTAATCAGAAAATATACTTACTGATGTCTGATAGCCGTTTAAAGTGCCCATCTGAGGAGATTGTGCAGCAATATCAAAATTCATCTAATGCCCAAGCTACTTATGATGAGCTAGTGTTGTCGCACAAGTCTTCCTAGTACTGTGTAGAAATTCTACTTGTTTGTGTACCTGAGACCCTGTATTATTCCGCGCCTAAAACATATTGTTATTAACTGCATGTGGTGCTCAACTTCGGGTTGGGAGAGCGACATGGCCTTCAATTTAAGGTACTCCAAATGAAAACAGGTATACACCCAAATTACGCTGAAATTACTGCAACTTGTACTTGTGGTAACATCATCAAAGTGAACTCAACTGCAGGTAAAAACCTACACTTGGACGTATGTGGTGCATGTCACCCATTCTACACTGGTACTCAGAAAGTTGTTGATACTGGTGGTCGTATTGACAAGTTCAACAAGCGTTTTGGTATGCTTGGTAAAAAGTAATTGCATTGCAATTGACTTGAATAAGGCGCCTTCGGCGCCTTTTTTATTTTCTACAACTAGCATAATTCCATTTCTTAACCTGAGTTATCCTAAAATAGTGTTGTGCTGAGGCGGAAACTAATTTTTTAGTAGTAAACAATGTAAAAAAGCATAAACAGAGCTTTATTGTTATTTAGACAAAATAAACTGCAAATATCGTCGTCTTTATCCGTTTATTATCGTAAATCTTGTTATTTTCCTACACTTTTAACTTATTGATTTATATATATTCATATTCAATTAGTTAGATTAATAAAACCTAGCCTCTATTCTTACTCACAACACCTCCTATCATTGAGTTTTTGATTTATATCGTTTGAGTATTAGCGTATTGTTATTAAAATTTTAGAGGGTTAGCAAGGTGCTAATTGATGGGCTCCCTACATCATCCTCTCCGTCATATATAGCGTATTTCAGGATGTATACAATGTCAGATATTCGTCAACAAGCTCTGGATTATCATGAATTTCCAGTACCAGGAAAAACGGCTATTTGCCTAACTAAACCTGCTCAATCAAGTCACGATCTTGCTTTAGCATACAGTCCCGGTGTTGCAGAGCCTGTTAGAGAGATCGCTTCTAATCCTGAAAATGCTTATCGATATACCAATAAAGGTAATACCGTTGCGGTTATAACCAACGGCACTGCTATTTTAGGGCTAGGGAATTTAGGTCCATTGGCGTCAAAACCTGTGATGGAAGGCAAATCATTACTATTTAAACGTTTTGCGAATATTGATTCGGTTGATATTGAAGTGAAACATCGCACCACTGAAGACTTTATCAATACTGTTGAGTCGATTGCCGATACGTTTGGTGGCATTAATTTAGAAGACATCAAGGCGCCTGAATGTTTTGAAATTGAACAAGAGCTGATTAAGCGCTGTAATATTCCTGTGTTTCATGATGATCAACATGGCACCGCTATTGTTACGGCTGCAGGTATGTTGAATGCCCTCGAAATTCAGGGCAAAAAAATTGACGATGCTATCTTTGTTTGTTTAGGTGCCGGTGCTGCTGCCATTGCGTGTATGACAATGATCGTTAAATGTGGTGCATTACGTGAAAATGTTTATATGCTCGACAGACAAGGCGTTATCCATACCCGCCGTGAAGATTTAAATGAATATAAAGCCTTATTTGCCAATAATACCGATAAACGCACTCTGCAGGATGTAATAAAAGATGCCGATGTATTTTTAGGGTTATCGGGGGCGGATTTATTAACCGCGGATGATATTGCGTTAATGGCACCTAATCCGGTGATTTTTGCCTGTTCAAATCCTGATCCTGAAATTAAACCTGAATTAGCTCATAACATTCGTAAAGACCTCATTATGGGTACGGGTCGAAGTGACTATCCAAATCAAGTCAATAATGTATTGTGCTTCCCGTTTATCTTTAGAGGTGCACTTGATGTGCGCGCTGCGGTCATTAACGATGAGATGAAGTTAGCGGCTGTTTATGCTATCGCAAACCTCGCGAAAGAGCCGGTTCCAGTAGAGGTATTGGCTGCTTATCCCAATGTGTCATCGTTGAGCTTTGGTGCTCAATATGTGCTGCCAAAACCAATGGACCCAAGATTATTGCCGCTGGTTGCTCGAGCAGTATCGCAAGCTGCGATTGATTCTGGTGTGGCTAAAATCACCACATTACCGACAGAATATAAGGTATAAGCTGCTCGGGACTGGGTATCTGCTGCTGCTCTGAGTCTGAATGAATTCATCGCATGATTAACGTAAGGGGCTTGGCCCCTTTTTTTTAGCTATCATACCCGTATAAGTAAAAACGATTAGTGAACTTGTTGGCACAATGGTTATACTGGATGAAAATTAACTTGTTAATAAAATAAGTAAATCCAGCAGGATAGCGGATAAATGAAGCTTACCAAGATCCTTACCAAAAAACTGACTAGCTTTTGGCTGCTTTCATTGGCTGCGGTGGCCTTTGTGTTTTTACTGTGCGCGGTAATGGGTTTTACTCAGTTAACCTATACTTTTCAGCAGCAGAAGGTGGCTGAATTAGAGACCATGTTAGTTGCTGACTATCAACAACATGGCAATAAACAATTTTCTACTTGGTTACCCCCTTTACTGACTGCTTATAAGGCGGTTGATTTTTCCTTGTCGCATAACAGTCAATTAATTTATCAATTTCATCATGAGCAACCCTCTGCATCTAAAAGCAGTTTAACTCTTTATAAAAGCTCGCTAAGTAAAGGGCAGTTACTCATGACGATGACTTTACCGCCACCATTTTCGTTACGTAATTTTGGCTGGCATGAGCTCGTTATTCTGCTTATTGGTTTTACTAGCATCGGTTTTTTTGTCCGCTTTGGTTACGGTTGGTATTCCAGAGAGCTAGATGGGATAGAGCAACTCGCCCAGCGCAGTAAGCTCATTCTCGATGGTCATTTAAAACAAGCTGCCGATGTACCTACTAACGGTAAGCCTCGAATGATTAATCGTGCCATCAGTAAATTACTTGCAGAACTCGATGATGCTCATAAAGAACGCGGCCGTTTAGATCAATTTATCCGTAAAGATACTTTTTTAGACAAACAAACCCAAATTGGTAATCCTATATTTTTTCAAAACCGTCTTGATGGATTAAGTCACCACCAGAAAATGGTTGCCCATGGTGTATTGATGCTCATTGAGTTTGATGATGTTGATTTAGTGGAAGACCAATTCGGTGAAGGTGGCGTTAAGGCCATGCTTTCATTGACTACAGAAGCCATTACAGCGGTATTAATGCAATATGAAGACAGTATTTTTGCGCGGCGTAGCTACTCACAATTAGCCATTGTTGTACCACAGTTATCTTTGCTTGAAGCCGATCAGTTAGCACAGCGAATACTCAAAACCTGCATCGCATTGCCTTTTTATGGCATTGGTAATCCTGATAATTTCTTTCATTTAGGGTGTGCTTTTTTTAAAGCTGGCGATCTACAGTTACAGCTTGTTGAAGAAGCTGAGATGGCCCTCCGAGCGGCACAACTTCAACGAGTTAATAACTGGTTCATGTACGATAAAGGTGCACTCGATGAGCAAATCGCCAAAGGCTCTGTTCGATGGCGCAGTTTTATTGAAAATGCATTGGTATCAAAACGATTTTTCACCTTACAACAAGCCATTGTAGATAGTGATAATCAAATTATGCACTATGAGATTTTTAGTCGTGCCCGAGATTTACAGGGTAATGATGTGCGCGCCACTCTGTTTATTCCAATGGCTAATAAATGTGGATTGATGCCGCAGATTGAGCGACAAGTATTGGAACAAGTACTTTTTAGGCTAATGTCTGACAATACATCAAGCTACAGTATCAACTTGAGTCTTGATAGTTTGACCAGTAGAGCATTTGTTCGCTGGTTACAATCGACTTTATTAGAGCATCGACCCTTAGCCGCGCGACTGATTTTTGAGGTGTCTGAAGACATTATTGTTAAAAATCAGGAAAATATCTCACTAGTTAAGACTCTGGATATGCTGAGGAAAATGGGCGCTAAATTGGCTGTAGATAATGTTGGACAATCTGTTGTCGGGACTCACTATATTCAGGAGTACCATTTTGATTTAGTGAAATTACATCGCTCTATTGTACGCCGAGTCCATCAACGTTCCGAGAATCAATTATTCATCCGTAGCCTGATTGGCGGCCTTTATCGAGCCGAAGTGAAAGTGATTGCTGAAGGCGTTGAATGTTTCGAAGAATGGCAAACGTTAAAAATTCTCGGTGTAAGTGCTGCACAAGGCGAGTTTTTAGAGCAAAGATCTGAAGTTTAGGTGTTAAAATGCTATGTTTGCTGTAATTGATTGGCCTTATACCTTGTTTATCAAAAGATTACTCTCTATCTTAAACGTATATACACTTTGTTAATATATGGCTTAGTTGTTATTTATTTGTTGTTTTTGCGTTATTATAGCTTGATTTTTTATCGATGTGACTGGTGACACTGGCAATCAAGGTTAAGCAGATTGCCTTAACGTTAGATGCTTAAATAGTAGAGTTATCGTGTCGTTTTTTGATGACATGTCTCTAATACCAATTCTATGAATGAGTGATGTTACACACTTAATATGTTAGCGAATATGGGCAACGCAATGAACAATGGTTTTTTGAGTAAACTCGCCTTTTGGCAAACATCAGAGTTGATGGGTAGTGTCGGCGTATTTATCGCTGATAATTCATTGTGGGCTTGTAAACTCCAACAAGGCCAATTAGCACCTGTTATTAGCCAGTTTTCAGTACCAAAAAATAATTGGTCTCAAGCCTTTGAAGCACTAAAAAGCCAGTTTGGTCGAGTTCGAGTGCAATTAGTGCTGTCACATCAGTATTATCAATTGTTACAAGCTGAAAAACCGAATGTTGAGCCAGATGAAGTGACTCAAGCGTTGATCTGGTCTGTGAAAGATATGGTGTCAGAACCTGTGGCCAATATCCATTTAGATTATTTTGAGTCTAGTTTTATTGTCAGTTCAAAAGTGAATGTCGTGGTCAGCAGTCGACAGTTTCTAGCTCAATTAGCCAGTGCTTGTGATGCCAATGGATTAGACGTTGCTGGTATCAGCATTGAAGAGTTGGCATTAAGCCATGTTTTAGTTAACGACAATATGGCCCACATGCTGGTGGCTCATTTGCCTGAGCAAGAATTGTTGTTATTAATTGTTAAAGCTGGCGAAGTATTGATGCAACGTCGCGTCAGAGGCTTTAATCATCTGAATAAAGCAACTTTAGAAGAGTTGAAACATGGCTTAGCCGATAATCTCAGTTTGGAGATCCAACGGTCTATGGATTATTTTGAAAGCCAATTACGTCAGGCACCTGTGGGATCCATTAGCATATTGGCAGATGGTGACAATTCATCATTAGCTAATCTCGTTGGTGCTAACTTTAATCAAAAAGTGCTTGCCGTTGCCCACGACGGCGTATCGAACTTACTCGCTCAGTTAGCGTTACAGGAATTAACGCGAGGTGAAGTGTGATAAAAACCGCGGTTAATTTATATAGCACTGATCTACTGCCTAAAAAACAAAAGCTAACCTTTGCAAGAATGATGTTGGCTTTGGGCTTATTCTCAGGATGCTGTGCACTACTTTATGCAATTGGTCTGTGGCATAGCCATGATTTGCAAACCTTAAGTGAGCAGGTAAGCAGAGAGAGAAATCGTTTAAATGATCAAAAGACTCAGCTAGAACTACAAATCGCTGCTCGTCAGCCTGATGCGAACTTAGTTGCAAAGGTCGAGCTTGAACAACAGCGCTTAGATCTTAAAAAACTGTTAAAAGATGAGCTAAGTCAGCGCAATACTCTGATTAGTCAAGGTTACTCCCCAATGTTAACCGACTTGGCAGCAGTGGCGGATGCCAATGTATGGTTGAGCCATATTACCATTGAACAACAAGATACTGATGTTCAGCGCATTGAGTTTGAAGGTTATGGGCGTAATCCACAGAGCATTCCACTGTGGATAGATAAACTAAAAACCACTTCAACGCTTAAGGGGTATGCGTTTTCAGCGATGACAATGGATCGCGGCGAAGCACAACCACTGGCGTTTAAATTAATCAGCCAGCCCATTGCTAAGGAGCTCGCACAATGAAGCAGCAATGGCTTGTATGGTCGTCAAAATTTAATGAGTTAAGTCAACGTGAGCGTACATTGATTATGTTCGCTTTATTTGTTGTGGTCGGCATGCTGTTGTTTATGCCATTAGAGTCGGTTTGGAAGCAGCAGCAAAGCTTGCAAACTCAGCTTAAAGGATTAGCACAAGAAAATTCAATTTCCTTACAACAAGTGGCTCTCTATGAAGAGCGTTTACAACTTGACCCTAATCAAGATTATCATCAACGGCTAAAGTTGATTACTGAACAAATGCAATTAGTTGATGCTGATCTTACTGAACAAATGGTTGATATGGTTCCTGCGGACTACATGCCAACAGTATTAGCTAACCTGCTGGGTAATGTTAAAGGTGTATCGCTGATTTCATTTGCTTCCATAGCGCCTAAAGCCTTATTACAAGTGGGCGATGGCAGTAAAGTTAACCTTTACAGCCACGGTATTAAGCTGACGTTACAAGGCGACTACTTCGCGATTTTAGCGTTTATTAAAGCCGTTGAAAGTATGCCTGATAAATTGTACTGGAAACGTTTAGATTATCGTGTTGAATCTCATCCAGATGCGTTAGTTGAATTAGAACTTTACACACTGAGTGTGAATAAGGACTTTATCAGTGTTGCAAAACAAGATTAATGCCATGGCGTATGCATCCTGCCTAATGATGCTATTAATGTCAGCGGCGAATGCACAAACATTACGTGATCCGACCCTACCGGGTCAGGGGTTTGTGGCTGCGATAACCAAAACCGATAATCAATCTTTAGTGTTAAACAGTATTGTCAGCGGCCAGAATACCTATGCGGTGATTAATAACATCATTCTGTCGGTGGGTGACACAGTTAGTGGCAGTGGCTTACGAGTATCAAAGATTAATAAAGACTACGTCACCTTGTCAGATGGACGAAAACTTCAACTATTTAAGTCGATAACAGAGCGATAGGATAAGAATAAAAATGAATGTGATTAAATACGTTACTCCTCTGATGTCGCTGTGCTTAGTTGCTTGTCAAACGACGGATAGACCTGATCCACAAACCGCAAAAGCAGCCTTGAATGAGTCAAGACAACAAGCTGCAGCGGGTCAAACTATTATGCCACCCCCAGCGGCAATGCCTGAAGATGTTCAGCGTGAGCTTAATGGCGATAATACACTGGGCCAAGCGGCAAGAGCCCTTCCCGCTGAGCGTCGTATTGACGTATCAGCAAACGAAGTTGATGCCAGAGTATTTTTCCCCAGCTTAGTCAAAGACACCCCATTAAGTGTGGCGGTTCATCCGGATGTGCAAGGCAACATTTCATTATCATTAAAAGCAGTCACCTTGGCAGAGGTTATTCAAGTCGTTGAAGATATTTACGGTTATGAAGTTAAGCGTGAAGGGCGTATTTTACGTGTTTATCCCGCGGGAATGAGAACCGAAACTTTTCCCTTAAATTATATCTATATGCAGCGTGAAGGTTTGTCATTAACCTCCGTGAGCTCAGGGCGCATTTCAGACCAAAATAATAATTCAAGCAATGGCAGTAATGGCAGTAACAATAGTAATAGCAGCAGTAACAGTAGTAATAGTTCAAATAGTAATAGTGGCAATGGTAATGCTAATAGCAGTGATAATACTAATGGTACTTTTATTCGCTCAACCACTAAGACGGATTTCTGGGGTGAATTACAAGCCACATTAATGTCTATCATGGGTGAAACCGGTGGCGGGCGACAAGTTGTAGTCACTCCTCAAGCCGGTCTGGTTACCGTTCGAGCTTTTCCTGATGAGTTACGACAAATTCGAAGTTTCTTACAAATAGCAGAAAGCCATCTGCAGCGCCAAGTCATTTTAGAAGCAAAAATTATTGAAGTAACCTTATCGGATGGTTATCAGCAAGGGATCCAGTGGGAGAATGTCTTAGGTCACGCTGGTAATACCAACATTAACTTTAGTACTTCAGCAGGACAGGGGCTAAGTAATGCGATTACGTCTGCCATTGGCGGAGTAACATCGATTAATTTCACTGGAAGTGATTTTAGTTCCATCATTAATTTGCTCGATACTCAAGGTGATGTAGATGTGCTGTCAAGTCCTCGAGTCACCGCATCGAATAACCAAAAAGCAGTGATTAAAGTCGGTAATGATGAATACTTTGTCACGGACGTTTCATCCACCACAGTGGCAGGTACTACTCCGGTGACCACGCCACAGGTTGAACTCACGCCATTTTTCTCTGGTATTGCTTTGGATGTGACCCCGCAGATTGATGAAGATGGCAATGTCATACTGCATGTTCATCCTTCGGTGATTGATGTGACCTCACAAACCAAAGAGATTAAAATCAGTGATTCAACCTTGGAGTTGCCATTAGCGCAAAGTGAGATCCGCGAATCGGATACCGTTATCCGCGCAGCATCTGGTGATGTGGTCGTGATTGGCGGGTTAATGAAGAGTGAGAATATTGAAACTGTGTCTAAAGTACCATTTTTAGGTGATATTCCTTTTCTGGGTGAAGCATTCACCAGCCGCAGTAAATCTAAAAAGAAAACTGAATTGATTATTATGTTAAAACCAACCGTGGTCGGTGGTGACACATGGAAGGACGAGTTAAAGCGCTCACAAGATTTGATTGAGCGTTGGTATCCTTCAAAGTAGTGATCGTTCACGTTTGGCTTAACATTAACAAGGGATAGCCGGTAATTATGTATTTGCAGCATTTTGGCTTAAGTCAGTTGCCCTTTACGCTGACCCCTAATACCGGTTTCTTTTTTGGGTTGGCGCCGCATGTGGAAGCGTTGCAAGTGCTGCAAACAGCATTAGAAACAGGTGAGGGTTTTATCAAGGTCACTGGAGAAGTGGGTACAGGTAAAACCTTAGTGTGTCGTAAATTGTTGAACGATTTACCCGCTCAATACCATTGTGCATATTTACCCAATCCTTATTTAAATCCTAAGGAGTTACGTTGGGCTGTGGCAGCTGAACTTGGTTTGTCTTTGCCAAATAAAGTCGATCAACAACAACTGACAAGACTTATCCATGAGCGTTTGTTAGCGTTAAATCATCAAGGATTTCATGTGGTATTAGTGTTGGATGAGGCGCAATCGTTACCGGATGAAAGTATTGAAGCATTACGGTTATTTACTAATTTAGAAACCGAAAATCGTAAGTTATTGCAAGTGGTGCTGTTTGGTCAGCCTGAATTAGATCAACGTTTAGCGCAATCTAAGTTTAGGCAGTTACGACAACGTATTACCTTTAGCTATGGTTTACGTCCGTTAACATGGGACGAAATACACGCTTATATTCGATACCGGCTAGCGATTGCGGGTTACCAAGGGCCAGAGTTATTTACTGCCGCGGATATTAAGCGTATTGCCAAAGCTGCTCGTGGCATTCCGCGTTTGGTGAATATTTTGGCACATAAAAGTTTATTGCTATGCTACGGCCAAGGTGAAAAAAAGGTCCGAACTCGGCATTGTTTGGCTGCGATAACCGATACGGAAGATATTAATTTACAACATAAAGTGAGTGTATCTCGGCTCAACATCTTGCTTGTTGTGCTCCTTGCTGCAGTGGTGTTGGTTATTGGGTTAAATAGTGACAGTTGTTGTGGTGAATGGGTGACACAAATAAGTGAGATTAAATGAGCGTTATTATCAATATGCTGAAAGATTTAGAACAGCGTCAGCAGCCTGAAACCGATAATCCTTCGACACAAGCTGTGGGTGAATTTGTGCGTCCTCAAATTCAATATCAAACTGTTGCTAAATCACGTTCACCGCTTATTAGTCTCATTGTTGTTGCAGTACTATTGATACCTACTTTGTGGTTTGGTGTGTCAATGTATCGCCAAGCCAATATGCAAATCGCAAATCAACCTAAAGCAATCAGTGACGCTGCTAGCACAGACACTGAATCGCTAACGCTAAGCCAAGCACTTAATCATAACGACCTTGTGACTGAACCCTCTGAGTTAGCCTTAAATGCCAGCTCGACAATGACGCCTAAATCTATTGAAGCGTCAAGGCAGCCCGTCAGAGCCGATACGACTCAAGACAATATGCCTGTTACAAATGAAACATCATTAACCGATTTGACTCAAGTGGACATAGCATCAAAGGGTGACGCTGAGCAGATTGATACTTCTTCACCCTCGGCACAACAAGCTAGCGTGCAAGAGCCTGAAACGGTCAATAGTCACACCGTAGTCGCCGCCACAGTTGCTAGCAAAACCTCGTTAGATAAGATCAGTGTATCCAGCGCGAGTGAGCCGATACCTGATCAAATTGCATCCAACCAGACGGCACAGAACAATCCTGCATCAAATAATGCTGACACCGCTAAAGCCATCACTGCAACTCAATCATCTGGCTCGTCTGAAGCCGCTGTTGTTGAGAAAAAACCTGCGCAGATGTCGGTAAAAGAGGTCGTTATTAGTAAGGCACAAATGGCACAGTTGCAATACCGTAAAGGAATGGATGCCGAGCAGGCACGGCGACTTGATGATGCGGCTGGTTACTATTTAGAAGCGATCATTTTACAACCGAGCTTACACAAAGCGCGTATCCAATTGGTTGAAATTTATTATGCGCAAAATAATATGACTACTGCGATGGGATTACTCGAAAGTGGCATCAGTATGTTTCCGCAACAATGGGAGTTTTATGTGATTTTGTCGCGGATTCAAACCGAAATTAAAGCTTATGATGCTGCATTAGCGACATTAGCGATGATCCCCGATAATTCAACGTGGGCTCGAGATAAGTGGATAGCGCAAACCGATTTGGCCCAAACTTCGAAGAACTTTACCCTAGCTGAAGCGGCTTATCGTAACCTATTGGTATCCGAATCGACTCAATCTCGCTGGTGGATGGGGTTAGCTTATGCGCTCGACTCACAAACAAAATACTCGCAAGCCGCTCAGGCTTATCGTTCAGCATTAAGCTATGAAGGGTTATCGACTTCAGCTATGACATTTATTGAAAAGCGTTTAGATCAGCTAGGAGAAAACCGATGAAGCCTAAGTTAAAGATGCGGTTGGGAGATCTTCTTGTTCAAGAGCTGATTATTACTGATGTACAGCTACAACAAGCATTAGCGGAGCAGCGCAATTCAGGTAAAAAGCTTGGCCGTACACTGATTGATTTAAACAGTATTACTGAAGATCAGTTACTTAAGTTTTTATCTCAACAACTTAATTTACCGTATTTGGATATTAGTCGTCGCCCAATTACTGCCGACGTGGTCAATATTCTTCCTGAAGTACAAGCTAGGCGTTATCGTGCCTTAGTGGTAGAAAGTCATGCTGATCATGTGTTAGTGGCCATGAGCGATCCAGCCGACTTACAGGCTATCGATAATATTGAAGTGTTGGTTGCGCCTAAACAGTTAATGATTGCCGTAGCACCAGAACAACAATTACTCGATGCATTTGATAACCTCTACCGCCGCACCGGACAAATCGCCGAAATAGCCGGTAAGCTCGATGAAGAATATGCCGCTGATGACATGTTCGATTTGGCTAATTTAACCCAAAGTGATAGTGATAACGAAACCACAGTGGTCAAGTTATTACAGTCTATTTTCGAAGATGCGGTGCAAATGCGTGCGTCAGATATTCACATTGAACCCGGCGATAAAGTCTTGCGCATCCGCCAACGTATTGATGGTCAATTGCATGAAAATACCCTAAGTGAAGTTAATATTGCATCGGCCCTGGTATTACGACTGAAACTGATGGCTGGGTTAGATATTTCAGAGAAACGTATGCCACAAGATGGTCGTTTTCATATGGAAATCAAAGGTCATAAAATCGACGTGCGGATGTCGACCATGCCAATTTATCACGGCGAATCTGTGGTGATGCGTTTATTAGATCAAACAACTGGACTGCGCACCTTAGATGAAACTGGCATGCCACCGCATATTGTGGCTCGAATTCGTAAACAGATTAAACGCCCTCACGGTATGTTGTTAGTGACCGGGCCAACGGGTAGCGGTAAAACCACCACTTTATACGGTATTTTAAGTGAGCTTAATACGGCTGACAGAAAGATTATCACCGTAGAAGATCCGGTGGAATATCAATTACCACGCATTAACCAAGTTCAAGTTAACCATAAGATTGGTTTAAATTTTTCCAATGTGCTGCGTACCACTCTTCGCCAAGATCCCGACATTATCATGGTGGGCGAAATGCGTGACCAAGAAACCGTTGAAATTGGTCTTCGAGGCGCATTAACCGGTCACTTTGTATTGTCGACCTTGCATACCAATGACGCGGTGACCAGTGCGTTACGATTACTCGATATGGGCGCAGCCAGCTATTTGGTGGCGAGTGCACTGCGCGTTATTATTGCTCAGCGTCTTGTTAGGCGTGTTTGTCATAATTGCGCCATTGATTATCAGCCTTCCGCCGCGGAGCGCAGTTGGCTTAGTAGTGTGACTAAAAAAGATATTAGCAGCGCGACATTTAAAGTAGGCCGTGGTTGTCAAACCTGCAATGGTTCGGGGTATCGTGGCCGAATCGGTATTTTTGAAATACTTGAGCTTGATGACAACATGATTGACGCCATGCGTACTGGTAATCCTCAAGATTTTGCTCGTGCAGCGCTGCGCAGTCCTAATTTTATCCCACTGGCCCATTCTGCGATGGAGTATTTATTCCTTGGTACGACAACACTCGAAGAAGTATCAAAACTGGTTGAAGATGTTAGTGAGTCGACAGTGCCGTTGTCGGAAGATTTGGTTAGTCAACAAGATATTGGTGCATAACAATGCCAATATATCAATATCGAGGTCGTAACTCACAAGGGCTGGCTGTTAGTGCACAGCTTGAATCTGCTAATGAAAGTGCCGCTGCCGACGCTTTACTTTCTCGTGGAATTATTCCACTGGAATTACGTGAAGTAAAAAATAAGCAGTCATTTTCAATGAGCTTATTTCGCAGTAAAGTGTCATTAGAAGAGTTACAAATTTTTAGTCGACAAATGTACTCATTAACTCGTTCGGGTATTCCCATTTTAAGAGCTATTGCTGGTTTATCTGAAACCACTCATTCCGATCGAATGAAAACAGCCTTAGATGATATTTCAGTTCAGCTTACTTCAGGTCGACCACTTTCTTCGGCAATGAATCTTCATCCAGATATATTTGATTCATTGTTTGTGTCGATGATCCATGTCGGTGAAAATACCGGTAAGTTAGAAGATGCCTTTATCCAGCTATCTGGCTATATCGAGCGTGAGCAAGAAACACGTCGACGGATTAAAGCGGCAATGCGTTATCCCATGTTTGTGTTAATTGCCATTACCATCGCAATGATTATTCTCAACATTATGGTTATCCCTAAATTTGCCGATATGTTCTCTCGTTTCGGCGCAGAGTTGCCATGGGCGACAAAAATATTAATTGGTACGTCTAATCTGTTTGTTAATTTCTGGCCTCATATGATAGTGCTGTTAATTGCTGTGGTAGTGGCGATTCGGTATTGGCATCATTCGGAAAAGGGTGAGAAGCAATGGGATTTATGGAAACTGCATATTCCTGTGGTGGGTTCCATTATTGAGCGCTCAACGTTATCGCGTTATTGTCGCTGTTTTTCGATGATGCTCAGTGCTGGTGTGCCTATGACTCAAGCATTAAGTTTGGTTGCTGATGCGGTCGATAATGCTTATATGCATGATAAAATTGTCTCGATGCGCCATGGTATTGAATCAGGCGAGTCAATGCTCAGGGTATCTAATAGCAGTCAATTATTCACTCCGTTAGTATTGCAAATGGTGGCGGTGGGCGAAGAGACGGGGCAAATCGATCAACTATTAAATGACGCTGCTGATTTTTATGAAGGTGAGGTCGATTATGATTTAAAAAATCTGACGGCTAAATTAGAGCCTATTCTTATTGCGTTTGTCGCTGGCATTGTCTTGATACTGGCACTGGGTATTTATCTGCCTATGTGGGATATGCTTAATGTGGTCAAAGGCGGTTAGCATATAATGCAAGTTATTCATTGGGTTCCGGTATGTTGAGCCAACAAAAAGCAGATGATGACCTGATTAAAGTGTATGGGCGAGTCATTGCTATTGTGGTGGTGTTAGTACTGTTGAGTATTGTTGGCATACGTTCTTTTAATTCCACCTCCAATATAGGTGGCCGTGGTTTAGAGTTTGAACATAATCGTTTTTTAAATGTCTTAGCTATGGTGCGCAGTCAATGGTTAGCTTCTGGCAGGCCACACCGGATGCAATTATCTTGGCATAACAAGGTGCCTAATGTGACACCAAGTAAGGTCGCAGATGACAATCTTGATTCAGACTCTCAAGCTGACACTATTAGAAATGATAAGATTAACGACGATTTTGATGCCGATTTAGTCGGTACCGATAATTGGGTGTCTTTATCTAACCAAGGTTGGCCAATTATTGATACCAATGATGTACAAGGTTGTGCACAGTTGTGGGCGCAGTTATTGGCCAATAATGTTCAAGAGCTCAATATTGCGGTAGATTATCAGTCTGATGATCATGTGTGTCGCTACTATTCAAATAACAAAGCCAGTTTGAGTTATCAGCTCCAGACGGGCAGAGTCATTTTTTTGATGAGTGACAGATAAAATTTGTATCATCCATGTTAAAATTTAAATAAGCTGCTAATATCAGTGAAGTTATCGCTGAACCAGTATGTTTCCCTGTTGTAGGCACTATAGAGAAGAGTAAGATATTATGAAATTGAAACAACAAGGTTTTTCATTGATCGAGTTGGTCATTGTTATTGTTATTCTCGGTTTATTGGCTGCAACGGCAATTCCGCGTTTTTTGAATGTCACCGATGATGCTGAAGACGCCAGTGTTGATGGTGTTGCTGGCGGTTTAGCCACAGCGGTGAGTTTTGTGCGTGCACAATGGGAAGTTGATGGTCGCCGGAATAGTAATGTGATTTTAGACGGGACGAATGTGTCGTTAGATACGCGGTTTGGTTTTCCTACCGGGACCACCAACACCGATGCAACAGCCATGACAAATGAAACATGTCAGGAAGTATTTAATGCAGTGTTACAAAACGCACCTAGAAATGTGCTTTTTAACCAAGATGCTCGTCAACAACGTTACACCGTAAGAATGCAAAACGGTGTCGGTGGCTCATCTACGAGTATTGATGGCCAAATCGTTGCAGGGCTTGATTTGTGCGTTTATCATCAAGTTGCGACGTTAGCGCTTAATCAAACATCGGGAGTCGCAACACCCACTCCAGATTTAGATACCGTCGGTGCAAACGGAATTACATACAATGCCGGTACGGGTCAGGTCGTATCATTTACTAACAACTAATTTGATTTACTTATTTATTTTCTATAGAGGTTATTTAATATGCAAAAACAACAAGGTTTTACATTAATCGAATTAGTGGTTGTGATCATTATTCTCGGTATTTTAGCGGTAACAGCAGCGCCTAAGTTTATAAATCTTCAAGGTGATGCTCGCGCGTCGGCGTTACAAGGTTTGAAAGCCTCTATTCAAGGTGCAAATACGCTTATTTATTCTAAAGCAGCTTTAGCTGGTGTTGAAAGAAATACTAGCGCTACTAATGTGACAATTGGAACTGGTACTAATGACAATGTATCAACAATTTTTGGATACATGGATTCTACAACGACAAACTTTACCAGAGCTTTGGATATAAGTGCTGAAGTTTTAACTGCTGTTCCAGCAAGCGGTAATGTAACATCAACAGGTGATTGGGCTATTGCTGTTAATACTGGAGTTGTAAGTTTTTGGCAAAATGGTGCGCCATTAGCTTGTACCTTTACTTATACCCCAGCAACAGCAACGACTCTTCCTTCGTACAGTCCAATGCCTGCTGCATCAGATTGTTAATGAGTGTTAATAGAAAAAACCTGCTTAGGCAGGTTTTTTTTTGAATATTTTGAGTTAAAAAAGAGATTAATTGACTCACTTGGTTTTTCTGTAAAACGGTACAAGGTAATAAATAAACAGACAGTATTGGCTGTATTTGCCATACTAGATAAACTAGTATAAGTCTATGACACTACTACGGTTTAATGCTGTTAGGTGTCGAAGTGTTCAACGGATACAATGAGGACATCACTCTGTGAGTCAACAACGCAACATTCAGCTTGGGTTTACCTTGGTTGAATTGGTTACCACCATGATTGTGATTGGTATTATTGCCGTGACTGTGTTGCCACGTCTGTTGTCTGACTCTTCTTATAGCGCCTACAGTTTACGTAATGAATTTATCAGCGAATTACGCCAAGTCCAGCTTAAAGCAATGCAAAATACCGATCAGTGTTATCAAATTGATGTGATAGCAAGCGGGTATACTTTGCGCCATTTTAGCGGAAGAACCGCTAGCTTATGCACAAACCAAGTTCGCATAGAGCAATCACAAATCTTCAGCGGTGGTGCCTATATCGCGTTAGCCAGTAATGCGAGTCAGGCTTTTTCAATCACCTTTGACGAGCAGGGCCGTATGGTATCTCCAGCGTGTTCAGGTAATTGCTTTAATGCTGTTGCAGATGAAACATTAGCTATTGCGGTTGAGTCAGAGGGGTATATTTATGCTCAGTAAGTCGCAATTGTGTCAACATGATCAACATCAACAACGCTTGCAACTATCTCGACGTCAGCGTGGCTTTACCCTGATTGAACTCGTTATCGGTATGATAGTGATTGGCATCGCGATTGTAATGATCACTAGCATGTTGTTCCCTCAAGCAGATAGAGCTGCGACGACATTACAAAGAGTGCGCTCTGCTGAGTTGGCGCATTCGGTTATGAATGAGATTTGGGGCAAGCGTTATGATCAAAAGACCAATCCCAATGGTGGTGTTCCGGCGTGCAATGCTCCTACTGGGGAAGTTTGTACCGCGGCCAGTTCCCTAGGCCCTGATGGTGAAGACCGCGACGATTTCAACGATGTTGATGATTATGATGAGTTAGATCAAACACAAAACATGCTCAATTCAAGCCAAACCTATGCCCAAGCTTATCCCAATTATCGCTTGAACGTGTCAGTAGCCTATCTTGACTCGTCAACGCAGGCGCAAAAATTAATTACTGTAGATGTTACAACCCCTGCTGGTGAAGTGATCACTTACCAAGCGGTAAGGAGTAACTACTAATGCAGCAGTATCGCCATCCAAAAATAGCGGGATTTACCTTAATTGAAATGGTTACGGTTATTTTAATTTTAGGGATTATTGTGGTTGGAATAAGCAGTTTTGTTGTTTTTGGTACTCGCATTTTTGTTGAATCAAGCGCAGTTGATCAGGTACTCAGTCAAAGCCGTTTTGGCATTGAACGGATGACCCGCGATATTCGCCGCGCAGTTCCCAATAGTATGCGAGTGCTAACAGCGACTGATGGCAGTTATCAATGCCTGGAATTATTACCTATTAGTGCCAGTACATCGTATATTGATGCGCCGTTTTTCCCGCAACCAGTGCAAAATACGTTAACCGCGATTAAAAGTGTTCGTTCAATTAATGCTGCTCAATCAGTGCTGATTTACCCTTTAACCGCTAGCGAGGTTTATAACCCTCAAGGATTAACAGCAAAGCGTTTTCTGGTGCAAAGTGTGGCTGAAAGCGGAGATCTCCTGACGATTAGCTTAACCCAAAGTATTCGCTTTACCGAAGCGTCGCCATTAAAACGCTTGTATGTTGCCCAGAGCCCACTCAGTTACTGTTTTATTAACACCGCGGGTAATGTTGATTTACGCTTATACCAACAATATGGCTATAAGGCTGTGCAGCCCTCTCCAGCGGATATGGGGAATGGCGTCTTGATGGCACAAAATATTACTAATACTTTAACCATTAATCCGGCAATCATTTTAACGCCAGCAACATTAGTGACTAATGCTATAGTGCATTTACAGCCTAGATTTAGGGTGAATGGCGAAACATTTCAATATCAACATCAAGTGCAGGTGATGAATGTACCCTAAACTGAAATTGCCGCAACATTCTCAACAAGGCAGTGCATTAATCATTGGTATTTTTGTGCTGACAGTGATGTTTTTGCTGGCGGCGAGTTTAATCCGCATTGTTAGCGATGCCGATGAGTCGGTTAATATGGAAGTCTGGGGGACTCGAGCTTTATTTAGTGCCAATAGTGGCGCTGATGCTGCTCTGTCTCAGTTGTTCCCCCTTAGTGGTGTTAATGGAAGTTGTAGCAATGTGAGTTCAACTTGGTCGCCGCCAACAGGAGGAAATGGATTTCATAACTGTACTGTGTTGGTTAGCTGTAATGCTACAACTGTGGCCAGTGTTACTCAGTATCGAATTAACAGTTTAGCGGTATGCGAGACAGGTAACTGTGCTGGTAACTCAGATAGCTCAACATGTTTGCGAGTGAGTCGCCAAGTAGAGGTAGAAGCCCGTGGTAATTAGACTACAAAAAATATTTTGTGTGCTTACCTTGATGCTAATAAGTAACCACTGTATGGCTTTTAGTGTTATTGATGAGTCGGTTACATGGGCAAATGTTGCGCAAGGTCATCATCAATATGGTAATCCTAGACCTTCATCTTGTTCAGGTATTACATCTACTCAATTGGTATTAAATAACAGTGCCAAAATTCGCGGTACTCTTGGAGTGTCACTCGAATATTGCTCTGTAAATGATGGTGCAGGGCTTCCAAATGATAGCTGTGATGACATAAATGGCGGGGGACATAAGTGTAGTGTTACTGGGGCTGATGTTATTGGTTTAAACCTTACAGGGGGAAATGCCTTTAAAACGAGTACAGGTGCAGATGGTGGCATTGGTTATTGCAATAAAGATGACCGTTTAACGTTAGGTCAAGACGGTAAGAGCCAATTTAATAGTGTTAGTTTATATTCGGCATGTACATTAACTATGTCTGCCAGCCAAGGTGAATATCGTTTTAAATCTTTAGCTATCGGTGGAGGGGCAACATTAGTTTTAACCACAGGAGATTATTTTTTTGAATCGTTAACTCTCAATGATAGTTCAAAAGTAGAATTAGTAGGTGATGTTCGGATATTTATTAAAGACAATAGCCTTTTTAATGGGACATCGGTTAACTCAGCCAATCTGTATAAATTACTGATAGTGGGTTACAGCAATATTAGTTTGACGGGCGCGGCTAATATTAGTGCAAATATTTATAGTAATGAAACCTTATCACTGAGTAATAGTTCGGTCATCAATGGGCGAGTTTCTTCTCGTTATTTAGAAATGAACTCTTCTTCTTCCATTATTGATTCCAAGTCATCCGGATTGGCTTTTCATATTCAATATGGCAAGTCATCTGTGAGTTCAGGTGTTACATCCAAAAGTGTGGTGTTTGATGAGCCATTTCAAACTGGCGTTGTACCGTTAGTCTTTGTGATGCCGACTGTGTCAGAAAATAACCCTGTTGCCAACGATGGCCCTCAAAGTGTGTTTTTATCTTCAATCAGTGAAAGCGGTTTTACTTGGGAGCGAAAATCGCCTGCTGGTAATAATGTCCCTGTGGCCGATATACCAGAAGTGCACTGGATTGCAGTGACCCAGGGGCAATTTGATTTAACCAATGGCACTAAATTAATGGCTGGTTCAGTGTTGCAGAATAAGGCCTTAGTTGGCTCGAACAATCAATATATCAGCGTATCTTTACCCAGTACCCAAGATGTGGTGCTTAACCAACTACAAACCCAAAATAATAATTGCTGGTTAACCAGCACATCGCAATTTACCTCAAGTGGTGTCGAACTTGCGATGGATACTTCTGAAGTGACCAGTAACTCAGGGAAATGCGAGCCGAGTAAATTAAATGCCAATAATTTACAATATGAAAAAATTGCCTACTTATCAGTAACGTCTGGCAGTGGCCCGCTAGTGCTGGAAGGTAAAAATGTCAATTATCATTTTGGTCGTTCGACCACCTTTAAGACAAATGTGAACAATACCCAAGACGTCAATTTTCAATGTACTAATTTACTCACACCATTAAATGGTTTTACTAGTGTGCCAACATTGGTAGCCAGTAAAAACAGTCGTTTGGGTGGTGATGGTGGTTGGTTAAGACGCTGTAAATTGACCAGTAACTCAGTCAGTATGGTTAATGATGAAGATACCTTCAGTGATAGTGACCGTAGTCACGTGTGGGAAAACTATAGTTTTATTGCCATAGAAAAACTCGCCCCTGTGCGCCAGTGTTTTACTGATAATTTTGAACGGGCAAGCTTAGGCAGTGACTGGGTTGTGGCTCAAAGTTCGGGTAACTTTACCCCTTCAATAGTTAACGGCCGCTTACGACAAACTGAAGCGAGAACTAACCAAGCAACATCGACAACTTATCAGCGTTTATTTCCTGCGGTTAATAATAAAGTCGAAATTGAGTTTGATCATTATGCCTATGGTGGTAACGGTGCCGACGGTATTGCTTTTGTATTATCCGATGCTTCTATTACCCCGCAGCCTGGCTCTGCTGGTGGTCCAATGGGATATGGTGCACGTTCTAATGTGAATGGTTTTGCTGGTGGCTGGCTAGGTTTCGGGATTGACGAGTACGGTAACTTTTCTGCTGAAGGTGGTCCTAGCGGTCCAGGCCGACGTCCACAATCGGTATCGATTCGAGGTTCAGGTTCTGGTACTTCTGGTTACCCTTATTTACGCGGGACTTGTAGTAATGGCACCACTAATACCGGTAGTTGCTTATCTCCGAAAGTGGATAACAATAATGTTTCACCTGCGCATCGGTACCGTATTACTGTTGACTCATTACTCCCTAATCAATCAATCGTTAAGGTTGAACGCAATAGTGGTAGCGGTTTTGTTGAAATTATTCCCGCATTTAATGCTGCCGGCATCTCTTCACAAGCTGCGATACCTGAGAACTTTTTGTTGTCGTTAACGGGATCAACTGGCGGATCCACTAATAATCATGAAATTGATAATGTTGAGATTTGTGCGCTCAACTCTAGCCCTATTGGAGTACAAATTGATCATTTTGAGTATTCCTATTCTGGTCAAGGGATCACTTGTGCACCCAAAACATTATCGATTAAAGCCTGTGCTAACGCAGATTGCAGTGCGACTGTGCCTGATACTGTCACGGCGACGCTCAGCCCTGCAACAGTGACAGGCGGTGGCGGTTGGGTTGGTGGCAATGTAGTAACGTTTACTGGGGGGCAAAAATCAGATTTACAGCTAAGACATAATACTCCCGGCACTGTGACTTTAGGTGTCACCGGGTCTACGCCAAGCACTAAAGCATTCAGTAAAACCTTGTGCCGTGTTAATGGCAGTGTCGCAAGCGAGGCTAACTGTAATTTAGTTTTTGCCGATAGCGGTTTTATTTTTGAGGTACCGGATAAGTTGGCCAACAAACCAACAGGTAATATTTCTATTAGTGCAGTGAAAAAATCGGATAGTACTCTGCAATGTATCCCAACGTTTGCTAGCATCACCAAAAACGTCGGTTTTTGGAGTACCTATATTGAGCCGACGACTCCAATTAGTGGTCAATCAGTAACAGTGAATAATACCGTGGTAGGTAAGCAGAGTAGCGCCGCAACCACGCTTGCGTTGGCATTTGATGCACAAGGAAAAGCCAATATTAACGTCAACTATCCAGATGCAGGAAAAATGCAGCTAGATGCAAAGTATACTGGTACAGGTGATGAACAAGGCTTGGTAATGGTTGGTTCCGATCCGTTTGTTAGCTTTCCGGTAGGTTTATGCGTTACCCCCAAAGAGAGTGTTGCAGAGTGTTCTGCAAGTATTAGTAGTACGTGTAATCGATATAAAAAAGCTGGCGAGCCATTTGAGTTAATTATTCAAGGTAAAGCATGGCAAGCGGATGATGATACAAACTACTGCGATAATATAAATACCCCTAATTATGTCCATAACAATATAGCATTAGGCAATCAAATTATTTCACCATCGGATGGTGTGCTAGGTGCTGTAGGTACGACGGCATATAATCATGTTGCGCAAACCACGAGCAGTAATACCGTGTCGCAGACAGTGACTGAAGTGGGCGTGTTTAAGTTTACCGCTGATCCACCGAGCGAATATTTAGGCTCAAGCTTTTATAATATTCCACAGGCGGCATCGCCTAATATAGGGCGCTTTGTACCCGACCGCTTTGTTGTGAGTAGCTCGAGTGTGCTGCCATCTTGCGGCAGCTTTAGCTATATGGATCAACCTTTTGCTCTCGCCTTAACCTTAGATGCAGTCAATACTGGCACTTATGTCACTCAGAACTATCAAGGCGCCTTTGCTAAAGCGAGTGCAAGCTTAGTGGGTGAAGATGCCAATAATGGCATTGATTTAAGCAGCCGATTAAGTGCTTTACCGGTTAATGCTGGCTCTTGGGTTTTGGGCCAAGCAAACGTAGGATTATCTTATCAAGCTAATTTCAATCGTACAGTGGCCCCTGGTGTGGATGGCCCATTTAGTCAATTAGCTATCGGTGTACAAGCCTTTGATAACGATGGTAGTGTGTCGTTTATTGCATCAGCTGATATGCGCGCAGACAGCAGTGGTATTTGCGCCGACAGCAACAACTGCAACGCCAAACGATTATCGACGCAAGACTTACGCCACGGCAGAGTTGTAATGGATAATACTTATGGTCCTGAAAATGAAGTATTAGACATGCCAACCTATGCCCAGTATTGGAATGGCAGTAGCTGGGTAACGAATACTGGCGATAGCTGTACTCAAGTTATCGTTCCGCTTGACGGCAGTGAAATATACGCGCCATTATTAGCGTCTGATCAGTTCGTTACTCGTACCAATAATGGCGCATTAGTTAACAACGGCCAGTCAACCTTGTTATGGCAAAATAAAGGTTCTACAGCATATCGAGGTCAGGTGACTGCCCCGTTAAAAGTAGAGCCATGGCTTCAGTGGTATTGGAATTGGGACCAAACAAGTCCGGCCCAGCTTTATGACCCAAGAGCAAGTGCCTTCTTTGGTCGTTACCGAGGCCATGATAGGATCATTTATTGGCGTGAGGTGGGGCAATAATATGCATGAAAAAGCATCAAATTTGGGCTTTTTTGATTTAAAACTGCGCGGATGTTGATTTTTTAACAGCTTTTACAAAAAAAAACGCTAGATTAGCAATTGTTAACCTGTTCGGTATTGTAGAATGGGGGTGTCATTGATAAAGTTAGCTGATTTTTCTTCTTCTGACTCAACAGAATACAGGCCTGATACATGTTCAAAAAGTTGCGCGGCATTTTTTCTAACGACCTATCGATCGATTTAGGTACGGCAAACACTCTTATTTATGTTCGCGATGAAGGTATCGTGTTGAACGAACCCTCAGTGGTTGCCATTCGTGGCGAACGCAATAGCAATGGGCCAAAGTCAGTTGCTGCAGTTGGCAGAGAAGCAAAACAAATGCTAGGCCGAACGCCTGGTAATATTCAAGCTATTCGGCCGATGAAAGACGGCGTAATTGCTGATTTCTATGTGACTGAAAAAATGCTTCAGCACTTTATTAAGCAAGTGCATAACAACAGTTTCTTTCGTCCAAGTCCTCGTGTTCTGGTGTGTGTGCCAGTGGGCGCAACTCAAGTTGAACGCCGCGCCATCCGCGAGTCCGCTATGGGTGCAGGTGCTCGTGAAGTGTACTTGATCGAAGAGCCTATGGCAGCAGCAATTGGTGCTGGTTTACCGGTATCTGAAGCAACAGGTTCAATGGTTGTTGATATCGGTGGCGGTACTACCGAAGTGGCGATTATTTCGTTAAACGGTGTAGTGTATTCTTCATCGGTACGTATTGGTGGTGACAAGTTTGACGATGCGATTATTAATTATGTTCGCCGTAATTACGGTAGCTTAATTGGTGAAGCAACGGCTGAGCGTATTAAGCATACCATAGGCACTGCATACCCAGGTGACGAAGTACTTGAGATTGAAGTGCGTGGTCGTAACCTTGCTGAAGGTGTACCAAGAAGCTTCACCTTAAACAGCAATGAAATTTTAGAAGCATTACAAGAGCCATTATCTGGTATTGTCAGTGCGGTAATGGTTGCCCTTGAGCAATCACCACCAGAACTGGCCTCAGACATCTCTGAGCGTGGCATGGTATTGACTGGTGGTGGTGCATTACTACGTGACTTAGACCGTTTATTAATGCAAGAGACAGGAATCCCGGTGATGGTTGCCGACGACCCATTAACCTGCGTTGCTCGTGGTGGCGGTAAAGCCCTTGAAATGATTGATATGCACGGTGGTGATTTGTTCTCTGAAGAGAACTAATTATCATCTGCTGAGCGGCTTTGTTAATGGCATTTTATGGGTTAACAGAGTTGCGAACACTTTATGAAACCAATTTTCGTTCGTGGCGTCTCTAGTCAATTCCGACTGACACTGGCAATTATTTTGTCGGTGGCATTGCTGATGACTAATTACCGTCTTGATCCTGTTCGCCAGTCTTTATCCTCATTATTAAGTCCACTGCAGTTTTTGGCCAATGTGCCAGGTATGATGCTCGACTGGTCTGCCGAAGCCTTTGCCACGCGTAATATGCTCGAACTGCAAAACAAAGAACTCTTACGCCAACAACTGGTGATGTCAGAACGTTTACAGCGTTTTGAACATGTCCGCCAAGAAAATGAGCGTTTACGCGCATTACTTGGTTCTCCTGTGCACATGGATTCTCGTAAAATGGTCGCTGAAGTCATGGAAGTTGCCAGCGATCCTTTTCGGCAGTTTGTAGTGTTAAATCATGGTTTACAGAACGGCGTTTATGTCGGTCAGCCAGTGGTGGATGCCAAAGGTGTTGTAGGGCAGGTGACTGAAGTGAGTGAGTTTACTAGTCGCGTGTTGATGGTGTCAGATAGCACTCATGGTATTCCGGTGCGTGTTACTCGTAACGATGTGCGGGCAATTGCCAACGGTACCGGTGATATCGACCAAATTGAATTACGCAATGTGGCTAAAAGTACTGACATTATTGTGGGTGATTTATTGGTAACGTCAGGTTTGGGAAATCGTTTTCCTGAGGGATATCCCGTCGCTCGTGTTATCAGTGTATCGCGTGATGATGGTCAGAGTTATGCCGTTATTAATGCCCAGCCCTTAGCTGCGCTTGATCGTATTCGGTATGTTTTGCTTATTTGGCCTGATGAAACCAAACCTTTTACGTTGCCTGCTGAGGTCCAAGGGCTGATGAACGAGGCGGCTGATAGTGCTGCAACGAATGGTGAAACGGAAACCATACCTAACCAGACTAGTGATAATGCATCGTCATCTCAAGTTGGTACTCCGCCTTCACAAACAACGACTTCACCAACAGTAAGCGAGGAAAACCAATGAGCGCGCACATTGCTAATGGTCGCTTAGTGGTATGGCTGACTTTATTTATTGGTATGATGTTTCAGATCATGCCGCTACCGGAAGTGGTCGAAGCATGGCGACCAGACTGGCTCCTTATGGTCATGATGTATTGGGCGATGGCGTTACCGCATCGTTACAGTATTCTCACTGCGTGGTTGCTAGGGGTCATGCTTGATGTGTTATTGGGGGCCCATTTAGGCATCCGTTCACTCGCATTGTCGTTAGTGATTTATATTGTCGTGTTGTTGTCTCAACAGTTACGTAACTATCCTCGCTGGCAACAATCATTACTCCTAGCATGTTTTATCTGTATTTATCATTTGGTGATATTTTGGATTCAGTTTGTTGTTGTCGGTGCGACACCATTTGATGTTGAGATGTTTTTACCCGCTATTTCGAGTTTATTTATTTGGTGGTGGGTGTTCTGGGTTCTGCGTAACATGCGCCGCCATTACAAAGTACGTTAATCAATCTGATAACGTAAGAATTGTTTTAATGTACACTAATAAGAGTAACTAACCGATGGCATGGGTACTGGCTTCAACATCACCAAGAAGAAAAGAATTACTGGCGCAAGCTGGCTTTAGTCAGGCAGATTTCTCATTTCAGCTAGTCGCACCCGATATCGATGAAACCCCCCGGTTAACTGAAACAGCGCAACAATATGTGTGCCGTTTAGCCGTTGAAAAAGCCCAAGCGGGTTTAGCCCTGAGTGGCCATATTATCGCCCCAAAAGTACTCGGTTCAGATACAATAGTGGTATTGAACGATCAAATCCTCGGTAAGCCAATAGACCAAGATGATGCCAAGCGTATGTTGACATTATTATCTGGTAAAACTCATGAAGTGATGACCGCGGTGGCGTTAACAGATGGTGAGCAAACCTTTAGCCGCCTGTGTCGAACCCAAGTCAGCTTTTGTGACTTATCTGTTGCCGACATAGACGCTTATGTGGCATCAGGCGAACCAATGGATAAAGCTGGCGCATATGGCATACAAGCTTTGGGTGGCTGTTTTGTTCAATCAATTAGTGGCAGTTATTCAGCCGTCGTTGGTTTACCGCTAGTAGAAACGCGTGAATTATTAGCCTGCATGATGCAGCAAACTTAACTTTTGCTTTAATCGGTCATCTACGGTGGTGCAACTGCTGTCAACATTACGATTGGAGCATGACCCAGATACTGGTGGCCTATGAACATAAAAACTCAACGTAAAAAAGGCACAGAATTACTCATTAATGTGACGCCAACAGAAGCGCGTGTAGCATTAGTCGAGCATGGTGTTTTACAAGAAGTGCATATTGAACGTCGCATGAAGCGAGGTTTGGTCGGCAATATCTATAAAGGTAAAATCAGCCGTGTACTTCCAGGCATGCAAGCCGCATTTGTTGATATTGGCTTAGACAAAGCCGCCTTTTTACATGCTTCCGATATTGTTCCGCATACTGAATGTGTTGCCGATGTTGAAAAAGGTAACTTTGTGGTGCGCGATATTGCCGAGCTTGTTCGTCAGGGCCAAGACATTATGGTGCAAGTGGTCAAAGACCCGCTTGGCACTAAAGGCGCCCGCCTCACTACCGACATTACTTTACCTTCCCGCTATTTAGTTTTTATGCCTGGTTCTAGCCATGTTGGGGTATCGCAACGCATTGAACTGGAAGAAGAGCGCCAACGCCTCAAAAATATTACCCTTCCTTATGTTGATGATGATGGCGGTTTTATTATTCGCACAGCCGCTGAAAATATTGGTGAAGATGAGCTGGCTCAAGATGCAGCATTTTTGCGCCGAGTGTGGGCCAAAGTCAGCGAACGTCGCAAGCGCAAAGGGGTGATATTACTCTATCAAGACTTAGCGTTACCGGTACGGATTATTCGTGACTTTGTGGGAACAGAGCTTGATCATATTCAAGTTGACTCACGCCGTACATATGCTGAACTTCAACAGTTTGTGCAAGAGTTTATGCCTGAGATTGCTAACAAAATTGAGCATTATGCCGGCCCAGCGCCTATTTTTGAATTGTATGATGTTGAAAATGAAGTTCAACGCGCTTTAGGTCGCAAAGTTGAACTCAAATCGGGTGGATATTTAATTATTGATCAAACCGAAGCTATGACCACAGTCGACATTAATACCGGTGCATTTGTTGGTCATCGTAATTTAGAAGAAACCATATTTAATACTAACCTTGAAGCCACTCAAGCGATTGCAAGACAGCTGCGATTACGTAATTTGGGTGGGATTATCATTATCGATTTTATTGATATGTTAAGTAAGGAACACCAAGCACGGGTGTTAGAAAGTTTAAATGCGGCCTTGGCGTTAGATAGAGTCAAAACCAGCGTGAGTGGATTTTCTGGCTTGGGTTTAGTTGAAATGACCCGTAAACGTACCCGCGAAAGTTTAGAGCATGTGGTATGTGGTGAGTGTCCATCTTGTAAAGGCACTGGCACCATGAAAACGATTGAAACTGTGTCGTATGAGATTTTTCGCGAAATTATTCGATTAGATCGAGCTTATAAAGCCGATGAGTTTTTATTGTATTGCTCACCGGCTGTGTACATGAGTTTTAGCGGCGATGAATCACATTTGTTGGCAGAATTAGAAGTCTACATTGGTAAACGTATTCGTTTGCAAAATGAACCGTTATACATTCAAAGTAAATATGATGTGGTGATGATGTAGTGTCGACAACTCGTACGGGAACGATCAACAGAGTATTTTGGCAGATTTTGGCTATTACACTGGTGCTTTTTGCATTGGCGGTGAGCCTTATTCGTGGTTTATTGCCTCATATTCCTGAAGTCCGTACTGAGTTAATTGATTATCTTGATAGTGAGTACCAACTGCATGTGCAGATGGATAAGCTCAGTGCTGAATGGCAAGCATTTGGGCCTGCATTGACCATTAACAATTTAGTCCTACCGCCACAGGATAATCTGCCAATTACAGTTGTCAGCAACAATGTGCATATCAAACTCGATTTTTGGCAGTCGCTACTAACCTTGAGCCCGCAGGTTGAAACCGTTGTATTTGATGGTCTTAAGGTGGCGCTCAATCTCGATCAGTTAACTGCTACTGACGATAATACCAAGCCTAGCGATAAAGCCACTCTTGACTGGTTATATGCCCTGTTATTGGAGCAATTAGGTCATTTTTCAATAACCGATGCTTCCCTGCAACTGGTGAGTAAACAGCATGATTATCGGCCGATTTTTATCGATAATTTATTGTGGCAAAACAGTACTAATCGTCACCAAGCACAAGGCATCATCTATGTTGATCCACAGCAGTCAAAGCAAGAACAGTTAACGTTACGTATTGATCTTAGCGGTGATGGTTATCAAGCGGATTCTATAGCTGGTCAACTTTACGTGGCCGCAGACTCATTAGACTTAGGAAAATGGGCTTCTAGACAACATAATGCGCAAACCGACGCCGATAATATTGAGTTTCAAGGGGTCATAAATCTTGATGCATGGATGACGTTTGCACATCGTCAAATTGAAGATGGCATACTGGTTTTTAAACCTAGCTGGTTACAATGGCAAGATGCGGACAGCCAGCAAAAGTTTGCAATCAATTCAGGTTCATTGCAATGGATCCCACAACCTGATGGTTGGCGAATCGACAGTCACAATTTAGATTTATCCACCAATGATCAAACTTGGCCATTACTCACCTTGGCTATTGGCAGTGGTGATGGTGATTTTTTTGGATATGCGAATCAAATTATCCCGACCTTGCTTAAGCCTATGTTGCCATTAGTGCCAGGTTTAGGCATGCAGCAAGTACGCAGTTGGCAGCAGCTTAATCCTCAAGGAAAAATTGGCCCTATTCGGCTGTATAAACAGGCAGAAAAAGCCCTTATCGCTAAAGTTGAAGCACAGCAATTACAATGGCAGCCCTATGAGTCTATACCAGGTATCAGCCCTTTCGATGCCCAATTAACCTGGGCAAATAATCAACTTGAATTTAGCTTGCCTGAGCAAAAATACCAGCTCGATTTTAGCGATAATTTTAGTCAGCCAATAATACTTAATAGCAGTGCCGTCATGGGCCGATATGATGTTGGCCAGCAGCGCTTGACCGTGGCTAATATTGAATTGAGTAATAGTGATCTTACTCTGCAAGCGGGCCTTAATCTTGAGTTTGCTGAACAGACTCATATGGGATTAGCTGCTCACGTGACCATTAATGATGTGGCTCATCTTGGGCGATATTTTCCATTAATGGCGATGAGTCCAAACTTAATTAGCTACCTTAATGACGGCTTAGTCGCTGGGCAAGTGAATGATGCGCAGTTAGTCTGGCATGGGGATTTAGGTGGCTACCCCTATCAAGACAGCAGCGGAGTCTTTCAAGCCGCTTTTACTCTTAATAATGGCAATTTTAAGTTCCAACCTGATTGGCCTGCTGTGAGCGATCTTACTTTATCAGCCTTGTTTGAAAATGCGATGATGGATTTACATATTGATCAGGGCAAACTTGATGACGTTACGGTAGACGGCGCGCGAGTGTCTATTCCACATTTGGGGGAAGCGTCGTTGTTAAAGGTTGAAGCCGATATTAATACTGATGCTCAAGCTGCAACTAAAGTAATTAATGCTTCACCGTTACATGATTCTGTCGGGTCTACGTTAGACGTAGTGCAAATCCAACAACATATTAATACTCGATTGGATCTGGCGATTCCCTTATATGAAGGCGGCGAGCAACTCATTAAAGGTCAAGTCACATTTAATAATAACCCAGTGTTTATTGATACTCCCGGTTTAGATTTACAGGGGGTGACAGGGCAAGTGAGTTTTGTTAATCAAGTAATTGAAGGTAAAAATATTAAGGCTCGATTATTTCAACAGCCTCTCACGTTTAGCTTGAGTACCGGTAAGCGCAACAACAATATTGCATTAAATGTTGCGCTGAAAGGACGCTGGGATCTTGATGCCCTACCTGACAGTTTAGACAATCCACTGACTGAAACCTATCACGGAAACATGGACTGGAATGGCCAGTTAACTATGATTTTTGATCCTAGTGGCTACAGTTTACAAGTTTCTGCAAATTCCGATCTTGTTGGAACATCATTAGATTTACCTATCCCTTATGAAAAATCGGCAGCGGAACCGAAAACGCTCAGTGCAGAACTGATTGGCGATAACAAACAATCATCACTGAGCATTAAACTGGGTAATGATGTGGAGTTTTGGGGAGGATTTAATGCCGATAATGGCAGTCAACTGGCTTTTTATGATGTGATGATAGGTCGCCATTTTAGATTGGGTGACAGATTAAATAAGCAGTATGGGCACATACATGTAGATCTGCCTAAAGTCGACTTAGCGCAGTGGCTACCACTGATTAATCGCTTTAGTGCGACAGCAGAACCTGAAGTCGTGACCTCTTTGATACGAGACCGTATTTTAACTGTCGCCGAGTTGCCTGATACTGAGTTGCAACAACCCATTTCGCCTGCGGTTGATGCTAACCTTGCGACTCCGGCATTTCCACCATTAGCGGGAATTCATGCCAATATTGGCCAATTAACGGTACTTGGGCAATCATTCGATAAATTGCATTTCGATGCTAAGCCAACCGAACATGTATGGCGCTTTGATGCTCAGTCACAACAGTTTGATGGCCGTATCGATTTTTATGCTAATTGGCGCGATCAAGGCATTAAAGTTGTAGCAAGCAAACTGCATTTATTGCCAACAGCCAGTGCAACAAAAAGTGATGATTTATCCCCGACTGTTATGCTACAAAATCTGCCTACGTTAGCGATAGATGTGGATGATTTTAGTGTAAATAATTTATCGCTCGGTCATTTAGTATTGCAAGGATTACCCGTAGAACAAGGCTACCAATTCCAGACTCTTTCACTGACTAAGCCAACGGTAATATTGCAGGCAAATGGCTTATGGTCAGTTGATAATGGCACTGAAAAAACCTCGTTTGAGGTCAATTTACAGGCCGATAAGTTTGATGACCTCTCGACGATATTGAACATCAACCCTGGGCTAGAAGATGCGCCATTAGATCTCAATGGTCAGTTATCATGGCAAGGTGCACCTTATCATTTCATGCTCGATACACTTAACGGCCAGCTAAAATTTGAGTTAGGTAAAGGCCATTTATCGGAAATAAGCGATAAAGGTGCACGGGTATTTTCATTATTTAGTTTAGATTCATTATTACGCAAATTATCATTAGATTTCTCGGATGTGTTCGGTGAAGGCTTATACTTTAATCGCTTCAACGGCAACCTTGCGATTGATGATGGTGTAGTGAAAACCACAGATTCAGAAATGGATGCTATTGCGGGCAATATGCGCATACGCGGTTATACCGATCTCACCAGTCAAAGCTTAAATTATGATATTCGGTTTGTGCCGCAGCTTGCGTCGAGTGTACCAACCGTGGTGTTATTGAGCACCAGTGCATGGACTTTAGGTTTAGGGGCATTTGCCCTGACAAAAGTGTTAGAGCCCGTGATTGAAGTCATTTCTGAAATTCGTTTTCGAGTGACCGGCACCATGGACAATCCACAACTTGAAGAGCTTGAGCGTAAGAGTAAAGAAATTGAAATTCCACAAGCTATTTTACCGCAAGCCAATGAGTCGAGTGTTGAAACTCAGATTAAAACTGGAGTTGATTCTAATATCGAGCCCAAGCTTAAAAGTGATACCAAGGGCGAAAATGAAACTCAAGCCCCAGAGCAGAATAGGCAAGATAATGTACCGCCCAAAACCACAGGGGCAATTAGCTCAATACCAACTAATCAGGTTTCTCGAATGATAAAGGCGCAAATGTACACTGACGCTTTATCAAGGGGCCAACACGCAGGTGAGCCATTGGCTCATGTCGTTTCGCTACCAGGAGTGAGAGATGCAAATCAGCTTATTACAATGCCAAAGCAGTCGCGATGTCCAAGCCAATCTCGCGTTTGTCGACTCGCAGCTTAAAGACTTACCCCGAGAAGCCAATGAACCACAATTAGTGGTGTTACCTGAGTGTTGTTTATTGTTTGGTGGTCACGAAAGCCAGCAGCTTGAATATGCAGGTAGCCAGCATCAAAGCGAACTTAAAAACGCGTTAGCTTCGATGGCTAAAAAGTATCAAGTGTATTTTATTGCCGGCACTATTCCTATGCGTGCCGATGATGGTCGAGTCTTCAGCCGTTGTTATTTTTTTGATGATCATGGCGTCACCCTAGGTCATTACGATAAACTGCATTTATTCGACGTTGAGGTGAGTGATAACACCAAAACCTATCGTGAAAGTGATACCTTTCATCCAGGCGATCATATTAGTGTGATTGATACTCCGTTTGGCAAAGTCGGCTTAGCCATTTGTTATGATATTCGCTTTGGCGACATGTTTCGGGCTTTACGTTTAGCTGGAGCAGATTATATTGCTCTACCTTCTGCATTTACCAAAGTGACTGGGGAAGCGCATTGGCAAGTGTTATTGCAAGCCAGAGCGATTGAAACTCAATGTTATTTATTGGGCGCAGGCCAATGGGGACAGCATAATCAAGGCAGTCGAGAAACATGGGGGCACAGTATGATTGTTGATCCATGGGGCAGAGTTATTGCTGAACGAGCGACGGAATGTGGCTGGGTACAGGCTAAAGTCGATTTAGCGGAATTACAGCGCATTCGTCAACAAATGCCGCTGATGGGCCATAATCGATTTAGAGAGCCACAGCTGAAATAATACTGGCTGAGCCACGACTAACACTGAATTCGCAGTACGCGTTACCAATTAATAAAGAGAATTTTAATGCCATTTTTAACCCAAGTAGAGCAGAGTTTATTGCAAGATGGATTAACCTTAGACGGATTGCAAGGTTACTTAAATACCATTCATCAACACAATATCGATTTTTCAGACCTGTATTTCCAAGGTAGCCGTCATGAGTCTTGGGTTTTAGAAGATGGCATAGTCAAAGAAGGCAGTTTCCACATTGAGCGTGGTGTGGGTGTACGTGCTATTAGCGGTGAAAAAACCGGTTTTGCTTATGCCGACGAGATTACTCCAGCCGCTCTTGATGCCGCAGCAAAAGCCGCTCGCGGCATTGCTAGTGCCGGTGAGCAGCACAAGGTACAAGCCTTTAAGCGTCAAGCGGCACATAAACTCTATGACAGTGCCGATCCAATTGCGGCTATGGACGAAGTGAAGAAAATCGACTTGTTAAAGCAAGCCGATGCGTATATCCGTAGTTTAGACAGCCGTATTATTCAGGTTGTGGTGAGTTTATCTGGCGTACATGAGGAAATATTGATCGCTGCCAGTGACGGTACATTGGCCGCAGATATTCGTCCATTAGTGCGTTTTAACTGTAGTGTTATTTTAGAAGACAACGGCAAGCGTGAACGCGGTAGTGCCGGTGGTGGTGGTCGTCACGATTACAGTGCCTTCTTAGCCACAGATGAAACTGGCTTACCACAGAGTTTTGAATTTGCTCGTGAAGCAGTGCGCCAAGCTCAAGTGAATGTTAATGCCATTGATGCTCCAGCAGGTGAAATGACCGTAGTGTTAGGTAACGGTTGGCCTGGTGTGTTATTGCACGAAGCGGTAGGTCATGGCTTAGAAGGTGACTTTAATCGCAAAGGCAGCAGCGCCTTTAGCGGTAAAATGGGCCAGCAAGTGGCATCGACATTAGTCACCATAGTCGATGATGGTACATTGGAAAATCGTCGTGGTTCATTAAGTATCGATGATGAAGGCGTGCCAACTCAAAAAACCACTTTGATTGAAAATGGTATTTTAACCGGCTACATGCAAGATAAGTTAAATGCGCGCTTAATGGGACAATTGCCTACGGGTAATGGTCGCCGCGAATCTTATGCTCATTTACCTATGCCACGGATGACGAATACTTATATGAATGCCGGTGAATCAGACCCTGCAGACATTATCAAGTCAGTGAAGAAAGGCATCTATGCGCCCAACTTTGGTGGCGGTCAAGTCGATATCACTTCAGGTAAGTTTGTGTTCTCAGCTTCTGAAGCTTATTTGATTGAAGACGGTGAGGTAACTCAGGCAATTAAAGGTGCAACTTTAATTGGTAATGGCCCTGAAGCCATGGGATTAATTTCCATGGTTGGTAATGACTTAGCTCTAGATAAAGGCGTAGGCGTGTGCGGTAAAGACGGACAAAGCGTGCCTGTTGGCGTGGGGCAACCAACATTGAAAATTGATCGTCTAACGGTTGGCGGTACAGCTTAAACGTTAGCCTATTTAGCCGTAAGTAGCCGGCTTACTGAGTGTTATGACTTGGTAAGCCGTTGTATATTTAAGGCTTATTTTGATAGTCTTGTTTATTTAAGGATATGTATAGTCAGGTTAATAATCTATGTGGCTGTGAAAATAACTGTTTTAAGTTATACTTCATCAAGGAATTAGAGTATTAACTCTAGAGGTGTTTATGGTTGCAAAGCGTCATAGTAGTCCACATAGCCAGAGGCGATTGAGCTTGGTGTTGTGTTCGAGTGTTTTTTTTGTTCATCTTAGTGTTTTCGCTGAGCCCATTACGTTTAGCAATGCTTGGCAGCAATTAACCCAAGTAAGCGATCATCTGCAAGCCAAAACCCAGCATGTTAACCGCGCCAAAGCCGAAGAAGACGCTGGTGATGCACTGAATTTCCCATCGTTGAATATTGCCGGTAGTTATACCCGTCTTGAAAAACCGATTGAACTTGACCTCAATGATCTCAATCCACTTGCCTCGATTGATAGCAGTACCTTACCGCCAGCGCTTGGCGGTGCCCTAGCCAGTATTCCTAGTTCATTGTTTGTTACCCCTTTTACTGAGCAAGATGTATTTCGTGCCAGTTTGCAAGCCATGTGGCCGATTTACACTGGTGGTAAAATTACTGCTGCGCAAGGGATACATGCAGCACAAGTTTCTGAAACTGAACAAGAGTTGGCCCTAGCTCGGCGGGAGTTATTTCTGCAGTTAGTTGATCGTTACTATGCGGTGTCGGTGACAAAAACCTTAGTTGATACTCAAAATCAGTTGGTAGATTCGTTAGCGTTACATGTCAGCCATGCACAAAAATTGGAGCAACAAGGGCAAATAGCCAAAGTTGAACGCTTAAATGCCCAAGTCGCGTTAGAAAATGCCAAGGTCAATAGGGGTAAAAGCCAGCGTCAATATGAGATGGCCGAAATAGCTTTAGCGCGGATGTTGCATATTCCCTCAGTCGATCCTATTTCAGCGCTGTTTTTACTGGAACAGCAACCGTCATTGCCACAACTTAGCCAGCTGACGTTAACTCAGCATCCGGCATTAAAACTGCTTGAGGCTAAAGAAGCTCAAGCCAATGGCTTAGTGGACCTAGAAAAGGGCAGTTATTACCCCACAGTGTATTTATACGGTAACTATACCTTGTATGAAGATGACAGCTTATTTTCACAAGTGGAACCTGATTGGATGGTAGGTGTGGGTATGAGCATACCGCTGATAAGCCGTGATGGGCACAGTGGTAAAGTACAAGCCGCCAAAAGTGCTTTATTGCAAGCTCGATACACTAAAGCACAAACAAAACAGGATTTAAGTTTACTGATCGATCAAAGTTATCGGCAAATGCTGCAAGCTAAAGAAGAAGCCGATGCGCTGAATACGTCGTTAGCGTTAGCGACTGAAAATTTACGTTTACGAGAGTTATCTTTCAATCAAGGCTTATCCACATCAATTGATAGGATCGATGCAGAGTTAAGCTTAACGGCGGTTAAAACTCAGCAATTAGGGGCTAAATATCGCTATATTCAAGCCTATGCCAAAGTGATGGCCATTAGTGGTCAAGTCGATGAATTTATTAACCGAACTCAACTTCAGGGGGCTGCTTATGCGGGCTAACAAGATCATCGCGGTCATTGCATTCGTGTTACTTATATTACTGTTGGGCTATGGCGTCATGCTGGCCTTTACGCCGCAACCTAGCGTGTTACAAGGGCAAATAGAAGCTCGTGAATACAACATCTCTTCTAAAGTGCCAGGGCGGGTAGAGCAGGTCTTAGTGCGCAAAGGCGATCAGGTTGATGTGGGCGATATTTTGTTTGCCATCAGCAGTCCTGAATTGGATGCTAAGCTAGTGCAGGCTCAAGGTGGTCTAGAAGCCGCAACCGCAATGCAGCAACAAGCTAATAATGGCGCAAGACAACAACAAGTCACAGCCGCTAAAGAGCAATGGTTAAAAGCTCAAGCTGCCACCGAGCTTAGTCTAAAAACATATCAGCGCATTGAAAATCTATTTGATGAAGGTGTTGTCGCAAGGCAAAAGCGCGATGAAGCTTATACCCAATGGCAGGCCGCTAAATATACTGAACAGGCAGCTTATGCCATGTATCAAATGACCGACGAAGGCGCACGCGATGAAACCAAAGCGGCTGCGGCAGGCAAGACTCGTATGGCAGAAGGCGCAGTTAACGAGGTGAATGCCATTTTAGCTGATAGCCAAATGCGTTCACCTAAAAAAGCTGAGGTGAGTGAAGTACTGTTACAAGCGGGTGAGTTAGCACCGAGTGGCTTTCCGGTAGTGAGCATTATTGATATGAGTGATGCTTGGGCTGTATTACAAGTGCGAGAAGATCAATTATTGCAATTTAAACAAGATCAAAGCGTGATGTTAGATATCCCTGCATTGCAGCAGCAAGTTGAATTTACCGTGTCGCACATCAGTGTGATGGGCAATTTTGCCACTTGGCGCTCCACTGAAAGTGGCCATGATTTTGATATGCGTACATTCGAGGTGGAACTGACACCGAAGCAGAAAATAGCCGATTTACGCGTTGGGATGTCGGTATTATTTCGCGCCGACAAGCTCAACGAACATTAATAAGGCTTGCTGATGAGGCATCTATTTCGGCGTGAATGGACAGTGTTATGGCATTCGCCTTGGCAACTCGCCTTGGTGAGCTATATTCCGCTCATCGGCGTACTTGCGCTGTGGTGGTTGTTCAGTGCAGGTTTGCCAAGACAGCTTCCGGTTGCCGTAGTTGACTTAGATAATAGCCAAATTAGTCGTATGCTTACCCGGCAATTATCGGCAAATGCCGTAGTTGCTCCTCGCGCATATGCTAATGAAGCATCAGCGATTGACGCTATGCGTAAAGTGGAAGTTTATGGTTTAGTTATTTTGCCTTATCAGCTTAACAAAGACCTATTAACATCCAAACAACCCACGATTGATATTCGCTATAACAGTCAATTTTTATTAGTTGGCAAGTTACTCTCTAGCCAACTACAACTCAGCCTTGCTGAGGGCTTAACGCATATTGGTGAAGTAAATTTATTGCTCAAAGGAGCCAATAAAGCCACAGTCGATGTGAGTTTAACGCCTATTAGTAATCAAACCACGGCACTATTTAATCGCAATAATAACTATGTCGGATTTCTGGTTCCTCCTATATTGATTGCATTGTGGCAGTTGCTGTCGATGCTGGTTTTTGTCAATAGTGTCAATGCGGAGCTGCTCCCGCAGGGTGAGCGTAACTATTTAGCCAAAGATTTTTGGGCTAAGGTGTGGGTTAAAATCCTGTTCTACAGTCCCATTATGCTTATTCATGGTGGCTTTATTCTGCTGTGGTTATACCATTATTTGGCGATGCCGATAGCGGGTTCGTTATGGCTTTTGGTATTGGCGCAGATGTTCATGCTCATGGCGTTGTGGTTGATCGTGTTATTTATTTTTATGCTGATGCGTGACAGTGCGCGGGTGGTCAGCTTTTGTACTGCCTTATTTGCTCCTGCGTTTGCGTTTATGGGGATTACCTTTCCAGTTAATGATATGCCTTTATTGGCTAAATGGTGGCGCTTGATTATGCCATCAAGTCATTATATCGACTCTCATGTCAGTGTGGTGAGCTACGGGGTGAACTTGCCACAAGTGTTACTGCAAATCAGTTCATATTGGGGCTTTTTACTATTAATCCCTTTGCTTTATGTGTTGGGGCGTCATGCTCAGAAAATACCGCCTCAAGTTCCCGTGAGCAAGTCAATTAGTCTGGGAGTCAAGTGATGAACTTCTGGCAGTTAATGGTTGCAGAATGCAAAGCGATACTGGCTGATAAAGCCATAGTCGTGACCTTATTTGGTGGCGTGTTATTTTACTCAGTACTTTATCCGTTACCGTATCTGCATCAGGTGCCGACAGAGCAGCAGATTGTGGTCGTTGATCATGATAATTCATCTCTCAGCCGATTGGTGACACGTCATGCCGATGCCAGTGCCAAGATAAAAGTACTCGCTAATGTAAACAGTATTGACCAAGCCCAAGCTTGGATTGATGCTGGTAAAGCGCACGGTTTATTGGTTATCCCAGCAGATTTTAGGCGTAATTTGTTATTGGGCAAAGGCGCGACATTAAGTTACGGCGGTGATGCGAGTTACTTTTTAATTTATTCTGCGATTGTTGAAGGCTTAGTTTCTGCAGGTATTGATGCCAGTAAACACGTGCAAATGATAGGTTTGCTCGCCCGTGGACAAAACCCAGAGTTAGCGCAGCAAGCTGTTAATTCTATCCATATTAATTCGGTGCCGGCTTTTAACCCCAGTTTGGGTTATACCCCCTATGTGGTACCGGGTTTATTTTTATTAATTTTGCATCAAACCTTATTAATTGGCACAGGTATTTTGGGCGCAGGCCAATGGGGTAAACAGGGCTACTGGCAGCAAGTCCGGCCAGTGACCTTAGTGCTTGCAAGGCTTAGTGTGTTTATGATGATTTATGCATTATTCAGTAGTTTCTACTTAGGCGCTTGTTTTTATTGGTATAAAGTCAGCGTGGTTGCCTCTGTGATTGAAGTAGGCTTATTTATGTTGCCCTTTTTATTGGCTACGGGTTCGTTAGGTATTTATCTCAGTAGTTTGTTCCGCCGGCGTGAATTACCCACCCAATTGTATTTACTTGTCTCTATGCCAATTTTATTTGTGGCAGGATTTGTGTGGCCAATTGCGTTGATTCCACAGCCATTGGTAGTGGCATCGCAAGTTATTCCTGCTGTGCCAGCAATTATGGGGATGCTCGAGTTAAATCAATTAGGGGCAGGTTGGTCGGCCGTGTTGCCTAAATGGCTGCAACTATGGGGCCTATTCGCCATTTTTGTCACTATGGCAATAGTGGCCATTGCACGTAAACAGCAAGATGTTAATACTCCATCATAGTATCGTGTGTAAACTTAGTATCGAGTGTAAACGACAAAAAGGCTGTAGCAGTCTCACGTTCGGTCAATAAATTCTGCTAACAAAAATAGACAGGTATCGTATTGATTGACCTGTCTATTACTGCACATTCAGCAAGATGTACTAACAAAAAACTGTTTGGCTGATTGCATTGAACCGTGACGGTTTTTTGGTCGGGGTCCAATTACATCATTCCGTCTTGTGTGCTGGTTAATGATGCTTGTAAACGTTCAACGTTATGCTGATAAATACTGCTGTTATCCACTTTTGCCGCATATTTAAAATCAGCTAATGCACCTAATTTGTCATTATTGATTAACTTCATTATGCCGCGATTATTGTAGGCATAAGCACGCTCTACCATTGATGCAATTGCGACTTGAGTACGGGCACTTTTCACTGCAGCATCACAGGCTTTTTCGGCATTTTCCATGTCAGATAATTGTACGTAACCTGCACATAAGTTCACATTGCGAGAATAGTCATCCACTGTGTATTTACTTGCAGACAATGTTGCTGTGAGCCCTTGCTGAACATCACCAGATTGCAATGCGTTAACACCTGGTACATCTTCAATTAATACCATTTTGTAGGCATTGCTATTGATGTGATGGCCTTGTTCGTCAGCCATAACACTTGTCGATGCTGTCAGTATTAATGTGGCACTCATTAGGCCGTTAACTATGCTTTTTTTCATGATGTCGCTCCCTTAAACGTTTACGTAGCGCCGCGCTACAGATGAACTTTAGTCAAAAGGACTAAAGCCGACAAACGATAAAAAACGCATTAATAGATTAAAAAAATTCACTTATATCGACAAGTTAATCGAGCTTAGTGCAGTGATGGTGAGCGACTTAGGTATTTTATCGTGTTTATCTTGATTGATTGTTGCGATGCTTTATTTAACATCACTCAATAGATACTGCTGATCGGTGGCCCGTACTTTTGTTTATGACTTGATGCCACAGTCAAGTTGTTGGCAAAAATAGTCATTTATGCTGAGGTTTGCTTTTTTGGAGTGAATCTTAGATTATCAAACTAGACATGTTGCTCCTCTCGCTTTCTTTTTGCGCTGACCATTTTTAAATATCAAGCATGATATTGACCGCCAAAAAATTGCTAGACTTTGCCATACAAAAGAAAAACAAGAAGGACGAGACAGACGATGTTCGCTGCCTCTTCACTATATTTAGCCACTGCATACAGCGGTATTTTATCAGCGGAAACATAATGAAACTTTTGTATAAAATTGTATTTTCGGTAACTGTTTTTTTGGTTGTGCTCTATTACTCGAGTTTTTATATTTTACCGAGTATCACAATAGTAAATAATTCGGGAGCCGAGATCACTCTGGCTGAAATTGATTTACCCAGTACTCATTTGGATTTTGGCTCAATTGAACAAGGCACGAGTAATACGCTTCATTATGCTCTAACGCAACAACGAGATGGGGTCTATACCTATAGAATCGACGCTAAAGATTTAGCGGTGTATCACGGTAGTTGTGGTTACGTTACCAATAACGAACTTCATAAGCGTGTTGTGATTTATATCGCCAGTGATGCGCAAGTTGTGTGTAAATAGGTATAAAAAAGTCACATTACTGCGAGTTTTAATCGCTAGGATTGCTTAATTCAACCTATGACAAGCCGTTATTTTAGCTGCACCACGATTTTTAATCATTTTCATGGCTCATGTGAAAACTGCTTTTATCTCAATCTGAGCCAGATATCCTAAGCCCTTCAACTTTTGACACCTAACGGCTTTCATCGTGAAAGCTTTTAAGGATCCAGTCTATTAGCAATTGCACTTCTGGGCGCTGCTGTTCATTGGAATGGCGGGTGAGGTAATAGCGGTCATGGCTATAAAGTGGCTGGGGGAATAATGGAATCAGGATTTTGTTATCAAACCACGCTTGGCTGATAGGCAGGGGTATTAATGCTACACCAAGCCCTTGCTCTGCTGCTCGCGCGACACTGAACATACTGTCTAATTGAATAATTTGTTTGGGTTTGAATTGCTCAAAGCCGATATTGTCAGCCCATTGATGCCATGCGTAGGGTCTGGCTTTATGTAATATCAACGGCACCTTGGTTAACGCTTTAAAGCCTTGTGATGATAGCTCAGAGTGGAGCTGTGCATTACATGCTGGCATATACGTTATTGGAAATAGGTCATATACATTATCGCTAGGCTGCTGTTTACCCGAAAGCATAATCGATACATCAGTGTGTTTTATCACATCACTGCGCGATTTAATCGTTTCGAGTTTAAGGTTGATATTGGGGTATTTGGATGACCAGCCAATAAGTTTAGGCATAAACAGCTCGCTAGCGAAAAACTCAGGCATTGAAATACTGACTTCGAGCATTCTGTCTGATTGATTAAATTCACTGACAGTGTTGACCAGTTGCTGCATCACTGGCTCGATCGCTTGGTAAAACCGTGCACCAACTTCAGTTAATGCAACCGAGCGGGTTTGACGGATAAACAAGCTTAGATTGAGGGTTTCTTCCAATTGCTTAATTTGGTGGCTAACGGCAGATGGTGTGAGGTACAGCTTTTTAGCCGTCTCTTTAAAACTTAAGCATTCAGCTGCGACGCAAAAGCAACGTAGGCCACGCATTGAGGTGTGTAAAGGAAGCATTTAATTCTCAGCAAGGACTAATTAAGTCATTTAATGGAGTAACAGTGTCGACTAAGCAGTAGTGCATTTTTATTATCATTATTGTGAAAGCAAAGATCAGACCATGCTTTAAAGTCTTATTTAAACAAAGTACTAACACATGTGGTATTTATATTTTGAGTTGCTTTAGTGCTTAAACTAATAAACATCGCACCATCTCAGTGCAATGTTTTTAGCACTTTGGTCATCAGGAGGTAAGCAGGGCTAGGGCTTATGGCTGCTACTCGATTAGAAGTACAATGTTTCTAGCTTAGTGCCATCAATAAAGATATCGCACTTATCAGCGGTGCTTGATTTTGCAGATTGGATAATACTCGCTACCACGCCAAAGCTACCGCCTTGATCGCCTAATACCGAACCGAAATAGCAATCACCTTTTACAGCCATGCCTTTGAACTTAGCGTTAAGATGCTGGGTTGGGGTCATTGGTGGGAATCGACCTTGCATGATCGTGTCACCATTAGCGATTAACTGTAGCTTGTTTTTTTCTTTGTCGTATATGCCACCAAAAATGATGGTTTGGTCATTCACTACCACAGTTTTGTTTTGTGCAACGATAGGGGGTTTAGCGGCACAAGCGCTAAGAAGCACGCCTGCGGTCAAAGTAGAAAGTATAAAAAGTTTGCGCATTATTATTCCTTAGTATGCGTCGAGAGGCGTATTCTGGCCCTCGAATGAGTAAACTAGCCCTGTTTACCTATTTGGATTCAACGTTATGCACAGTGGAGTTCCATAGTGCACAACGTGCTTATTGTAACAACTTATCAACGAATTCCAATAATAAAAACAGCCTGCTAAAAGAGCAGGCTGTTTAGTCACTCTAGAGCAGTCTTTTATAACAAGCTGACATAAAACTTCAGTTCAGTGACCACACCTTTAGGCGTCGTTGCTGTCAGTGTTACTTGGCTGGTGCCAGGTGTACCGATATTTTTGAGGGTAAAGGTGGTTGATGTTCCCCCCGCCGATGTTGCGTTCGGTACGCTGTAGCCAGAGAACTGCAACTCACCTTCAGTGCTGGCAACGGTTAAGATGGTACCTGAAGGTAATATTTGCTTGGCACTATCTGTTAACACCACAGTAAACGTCGATATTGCATTTAATCCGATAGGTTGAATATCACTGGTGTAATCGTTAATCACAGCGTCATCTTGACTCACAACAAACGTCGCATTAGAGCCTGACATAGTTAACACCAATGCTTTACGAATATAGGTGGTCGTGGCAGTGCTATCACATAAGCTGCCTTCACACTGAGGGCCGTTAAATTTACCATCAGCCGCTTGATACGCAGTACTGGCTTGAATATTAAAATATGGCTCACCTAAGTCATGGGTGCGAGACTCATTGTCATCCCTAAAGGCATCAGGTAAATCAACAAAGCCACTGTTATGGTAAGTTTCAACATCCATACCATCACCATTACACGCAATTGACGTTGTGCCATTTAAACAACCATTAACCACGCCGCCATCAGCAGCATCAAACACATTGTTACCGTTGGTATCGAAAAAAGTTTCGTGTCCTAAGGCATAAGCCATAATCGTGACACGGTGATCGCTTACTCGTGGCGATGCCGATGTCCAAATAACTGAACAGCGACCATCTGCAATAGTACACGATGGCTCAATTTGTCCACCTTCAGCGGTGAAGTTGATGGTCGTGTCATCTGGTGCCGGGTTACCAAAACTGTCAGAGGCATAAGCGGTAATGGTCACTTGCTCGCCATTGTAGTCACCCGCTTCAGGATTACCGTTTGACCTTGAAATACTAAAGCCTAGTTGCTGTGGTATTCCGGTATTGACGGTGAGTTGCTCTGATTGGCTGGTAATGGTTTTATTCGTGTCAGCATCAGTTGTTGATGCCATTACCCGAACCGGTGTTGGAATCGTACCGGCTTGAACGCGAACGCTGACCAAGCCTTGGGCGTTAGTAATACTGCTATCTGTTACTGCGCCATTAGCAAACTGTAAACCGCCAACGGTAGTATCTAGACTAAAGTTTACTTGTTGTTGAGCAGCAGGTTGACCATTCGCACTAGAAACTAAAAAGGTGACTAAAGATGATTCAGTTGAGCCTGTGCCGCCTGAACCTTTGATACGGATTTGGCTTGGGTCAGCTGACACAAAACTCACGTTAGATAAGGTCTGGCGGGCTAAGATAAAAGGTAAGCTTGCGCGTAAACTACTGCCATTAACAGTAGTGGTCGCGATGATAGTGTCATTGCGTTCACTATTACCACTGCAACTAACATCAGAAAATGTTGAGCTTGCTGAGCCAGATAAGCTGGTGATAGGTGAATCGAGTGAGGCATTATCATTGAAGGAACAGTCTGAACTAAAGCTAATACTGGTCGGGCTTTGTAAGCGAGTCATATTGCCAGCTATGTCTTCGCTGACGAGCGTCGCGGTAACCCCAAAAGTGCCACCGGCGCTAATGGTATAACTACCATCCGCTGCTGTTAGTGTTGTGGCTAATTCTCCTTCGACAAACTCACCATTAGCATCAATGGATCCCATTTTTACGATGCCGGCAGTGGCAATGTCGTCAGTCGCTAACACTTCATAAGCGCTAGTACTGCTGAGGGTTACCCCTTGATATTCTGTTGTGGCTGTTAATAAACTGGCGCCTAACTCTGATGCTGACGGAGTATAATTAAGAGTGGCGATACCTGAAGCTTTAGTCAGAGCAGTCGCGGGCGTTAACGTCGCACTACCGGCATTGAATGTGACAATTTGGTTAGCAATACCTTGGTTATTGCTGTCGGTAAGTAACGCGCTAAGTTGCACTGTTTTATCAAGATTAAAGCGGGTAATTGGACCTGTAGCATCTGTAATTGAAGCTGTTAATTGAATCGCTTCAGCAGGAATACTTGTGGTGTATTCTTTAAATTGATAATTGCGACTCGCGCTAACTGAGTCAGCATCGCTTGGTGAATAAGTTGCGCTAAGAATGCCAGCCTCGATGCCGCCAGACGTGACAATCGTAGTCGCAAGGCCGGAAGATAATGTTAATGCGCTAGCGGGTGTGACTGTGGCAGTGCTAGTACAGAATGTAATCAGGGCTCCGCTGACGTTAGCATTACCGAGTTTGAGATGTGCAACGGCACAAAAACTGCCATCGATATCAAAAATCAGAGATTCAGTACTGGCATCACATTGGCCATTGACGACATTTTGATAGCCTACAGTAATACTGTAACTGCCATTTGACGTGTCAGCATCGGTGCCATCCGCAGCACCGTTGCAACCTGTAAATAGCAACACTGAAGTTAATAGTAACATTAGTGTGCGAGTCATCATTTTTAGCCGCATTAGCAATATCCTTATTCTATTAAACAGACTATTTTTGAAATGGCCCTAGTCTTTGATTTCAGCTCTTAAATACTTATATAGCTCTTTAGACGATTTTGATTCTGGGCCTTTAGCCAGTTCTTTATTCGTTTGGCGGATCAGTTGACGCAGTTTTTGACGATCAAGTTGTGGATGTAAATTCAGAAGTACTTGAACCTCGTCATCACCATTTGCTAATAAACGCTCGCGCATCTTTTCAAAAATCTGTATTTGAGCAGCTTCATTATTGTTTTTGTTCAACACTTTATCGAGTGCTGCTTCAATAGGTTCATGCTCGTATCCACGCATCAATTTACCAATGTATTGCAAGTGGCGGCGATAGGCTTCGGTTTTTTGCTTAATCAGTTTTGATTTTAGAATCGCATCATATAAGAATTCATCTAAACCCATTTTGTCTAATTGAGTTTTGCTCAGGGCCACTAAACGCATGCCAAGTGCTTGAGCATCCTCACTTTCTTTTTTAACGCCTGTTCTGCTGACATAGTTGTCATCATTATCATAGGGCTGCTGAAACAGTTCAGAATCGCCAACAATTTTCATAGTCATAAACCTCAAGTCAATATGCGTTAATGATAGCATTTATTTGGCCTAGAATATGCAGAATTTATTGATGATAGTGAGCGATATAAATGCACGGTTATCAATCGCCAATTGAATTTGATATGCTAGCGGCAACTAGACTAATCAAAGAGTAATTTTGTGGCTTCTCATCCTTCTTCAGCGCCTAGCGCAACTGAACCAACACCTAGAATTGATTCTGAATTATCTGCGTTAAAAGATGCTGTCGCTGTCGCGTTAGAATACGCAAAAGTGTTAGGCACTTCGGCCGCTGAAGTGGCTATTAGTAAGCAGCAAGGTTTGTCGGTTTCTACCCGTGAAAAAGAAGTTGAAACCGTTGAGTTTAATAAAGACGGTGCGTTAGGCATTACCATTTACCGCGATGGTCGCAAAGGCAGCTCATCAACCTCGGACTTAAGCCCAGAGGCGATTCGCCAAGCGGTAAAAGCCGCCGATGGTATTGCAAAATATACTTCAGAGGATCCTTTTAGTGGCTTGGCTGATCCCGCTTTGATGGCGCAAGATATTCGCGATTTAGAGTTATACCATCCACACGATATCGATGCAGAAGAGCTGGCACAGCTGGCTATTCGCGCTGAAGAAGCCAGTTTATCAGTTGATAGTCGTATCCGAAATACAGACGGCGCCAGCGCTAATGCGCATACAGCTGCCAGAGTGTATGGCAATAGCCATGGGTTTCTTAATGGCTATTGCAGCTCTCGCTACAGTTTGAGCTGTGTGGTGATAGGCGAAGAGTCTGATGGCAATTTACAGCGTGACTATGACTATACCGTTGCGCGTAAGTACAGTGATTTATTGTCTCCAGAAGCCGTTGGTTTGCAAGCGGCAAACAAAACTTTAAGCCGTTTAGATGCACGTAAAATTGCCACCGCGAAAATGCCGGTGCTATTTGCGCCAGAAATTGCTACCGGCCTGATGGGCCATTTAATTGGTGCGATCAGTGGCAGCAGTATTTACCGCAAGTCGAGCTTCTTAATGGAGGCATTGAATACCCAAATATTCCCAGACTGGTTTAGCATCGAAGAGCAGCCACATTTGTTAGGTGCTTTAGCCAGCGCTAATTATGACAGCGAAGGTGTCGCTACCCAAGATCGGCGTATTATTGATCGCGGCCAATTAGCAACTTACTTATTAACCAGTTATTCTGCACGTAAGCTAGGTATGACCAATACTGGTCATGCTGGTGGTATTTATAACTGGACCTTAAGCCATTCAAACCAAACATTTGATGACTTGGTCAAAACCATGAATACTGGCTTAATTGTTACCGAAGTAATGGGCCAAGGCGTTAATGGCGTTACGGGTGATTATTCTCGCGGCGCGGCTGGCTTCTATGTTGAAAATGGCGAAGTGCTATACCCAGTAGAAGAGATCACCATAGCGGGTAATTTAAAAGACATGTTTATGGGAATACAAGGTGTAGGTAAAGATCGCGATTTACGTTCATCAATCCGTACCGGTGGAATTTTACTGAGCGAGATGAAAATTGCGGGGAATTAACCCCTTTTGCTGATCAACGCATTTATGGTTTAAATGCAAACAATAAAAGCCTCTTATCTAATTGATTAAGAGGCTTTTTTTAACTTCAACTTGGCTCTTGACGCTTTATATCTTTACTTTACCTTTCCTGATAGTCGTTTACAGGCAAGGGGTGTCATAACTCTTGCAAATGTAACTAGATGGTTAATAGAGTAAATATGTTTAACAAAAAAATAAGTCGATTGATGACAATGTCTGCAATGGGGGCCTTGTTATTAGGCTGTGGCTTAGACAGTGAAGAGAGTAGTGATGATATTGCTTGATGAGTAAATAAGCTCAAACAAAAAGCCGATATCAATGATATCGGCTTTTATGTAGAGCATGTATTACAACTGAGGAGGATTAATCTTCGACTTTCACGCCCCACACGTCGTGCTCATCGGCATGAATAATCTGTACCCATACTTGATCACCTGGCTGGACGTCAAACTCGTCGGTTAAATAGACCTTTCCGTCAATTTCTGGCGCGTCCATGTATGAGCGGCCTACTGCGCCTTCGGTGTTTACTTCATCAATTAGAATGAGATATTCTTGCCCAATTCGAGCTTGCAATTTGTCGGCACTAATTTGTGCTTGCACAGCCATAAAGCGCTGTAATCTGTCTTCCATAACATCATCAGGGACATGGTCTGGTAAGTCGTTGGCCTTAGCACCTTTAACCGGCGAGTATTTAAAACAACCGACGCGATCAAGTTGTGCGGCTTCTAAAAAGTCGAGTAACTCTTCAAACTCTGCTTCAGTTTCACCCGGGAAGCCAACAATAAAGGTCGAACGAATCACTAATTCTGGGCAAATCTCGCGCCATTTAGCAATGCGTTCTAATACTTTGTCTGAACTACCAGGACGTTTCATTAGTTTAAGTATGCGTTTATTAGCATGCTGAAACGGAATGTCTAAATACGGTAAAATACTACCTTGTGCCATAAGTGGAATGATGTCATCCACATGTGGGTAAGGGTAAACATAATGCAAACGAACCCACACACCTTGTTTGGCTAACTGCTCACAAAGCTGCTGCATATGGGTTTTAACTGGCATACCATCCCAAAAAGCAGTTTTATGTTTTACATCAACGCCATAAGCCGAGGTGTCTTGTGAAATAATCAGTAATTCTTTCACGCCAGCATTCACGAGACGCTGCGCTTCACCTAATACGTCACCAATAGGGCGAGAGTCTAAATCACCGCGCATTGAAGGGATAATGCAGAAAGTACAGCGGTGATTACAGCCTTCGGATATTTTCAAATAGGCGTAATGTTTAGGGGTCAGTTTGATGCCGTGATCAGGCACTAAATCAATTAATGGATTATGTTTTGGTTTCTCAACATGCAGGTGAACTTGCTTTAACACTTCATCATAAGCATGAGGGCCAGTCACCCCTAAAACATTAGGATGAAGTTCGATAATTTCGTCTTTCTTTACCCCTAAACAACCCGTCACTAACACTTTACCGTTTGCCGCTAATGCTTCACCTATGGTCTCTAAAGACTCTTGTACTGCACTATCGATAAAGCCACATGTATTGACAATTACCAGATCGGCATCATCGTAACTGTTGGTGACATCATAACCTTCAGTGCGCAACTGTGTCAGGATCCGTTCAGAGTCGACAAGGTTTTTGGGGCAACCCAATGAAACAAATCCAATACGATTACCGGTGGTTTCTGTGTTCAGGCTATTGGCCTTAAGTGTTTTTACCGGAATGTCTAACGTGGTGGTTTGCTTGGGTTTAAAAGTTTCAACTGTCATATGATCTCACACATAAAGTTAACGATATTGGTGGGGATGTCAAAGTGGGCGGATTATACCTGAACGGGCTAAAAGGTATAGATCCATTTAGCGTGAAAAGTATACTCATAAACAGTATGTAAAGTATAGGTAATAGCGGACGTTAGCTGATGGCAGAATAAAAAAACGACGGATAATGTTAACCATTACCCGTCGTTTTTAATCTTGCATAGATATAGGAGTAAACCTATTTGTAAATAAGTTAATTTGTGCGGTATTGGCTTAAAATCTTACCTAAATCACTTGATGCTTTTGATAGTTCTTTAACACCACTTGAAGACTGTTGCGATAAACCTCTAATAATATTTGATTTCTGTCTTATTTCAGTCAGTTCTTTAGCAATATCATTGGCTACGGCACTTTGTTCTTCTGATGACGTTGAAATTTGGAAGCTCATGTCCATAATCGATTTCGATGATTCTGAAATGGCATTAATATCGGTACCAATATTGGTAATTAGATCGCTACTGGTCTGTGCTTGCTTGACGGTATCGCGAGTAATACTGTCGATATTAAGTGTTTCAGTTTGCAGTAATTCGATCATTTTATGAATTTCAACCGTTGCTGCTTGAGTACGACCGGCAAGGGTTCTTACTTCGTCTGCAACCACAGCAAAACCACGACCCATTTCACCAGCGCGCGCCGCTTCAATGGCTGCGTTTAATGCCAGTAAGTTGGTTTGATCTGAAATGGCATTAATCGTGGTAATGACTTCATTAATATTGGTGGCATTGACTTTTAAGGTCGTGACCGAGTTTGAAGTTTGTTCAATGTAGCTAGATAACTGCTTAATCTCATTAATGGCACGTTTTGCTCGGTCATAACTCTGGCGTGTATATTCTGAATCTTGTTCCACTCTTTGGGTCGAATTACGGGCAATATTCGACACTTCTGCCGCAGATGCGGTCATTTCTTCCATTGCCGTAGCGACTGAGTCGAGCGAAGCATACTGTAAGTCAATTTGTTCAGCACTTTGTACTGCATCATTGGCAAATGAGCTGGAAGTGGTTTGCAATGTTCCGGCACTTTTTTTCACAGCAACGACAAGTTCAGTTAATGTGTCCATGGCTTTGTCTAGTGCGCAGCCAATGGTACCGAACTCATCACGACCAGGATGGAAACCTAAACGAGAGGTTAAATCACCTTTGGCAATTTTTTCTGTGGTACTCCACAACACCCATAGGGCACCACCAATAAAGGTGGCATTCCAGTAAATCACCAATGCAAACGGTAACACCCACAAGAATGATAGCAATAACGAAACTAATGCCGCTTGCTTAGCCGTAGCTTCTTGGCCATAGACTGATTCACTCATCGCATAATATTGGTTATTTAATGTATAAACGGCAGTAACAGTATCTTGTTGGCGTGAGCTGGTTTGCAAACGACCCGATACTTGTAAGCCGAGACTTGAGGCTTGATCTAGCTGATTGGTCGCATCAAGTGCTTGTACTGTAGCGGCCGTTTTTTGCTCTAAAACATGCAGAGATTGCTGCTCAATGTTGTCTATTTTACTAAAGTAACTGCTAAACGATACGCTTGATAAAATGATGAGGAATAGTCCGAAAATCGTCCAAAACTTATCGTTAATGGACATTTTGATGAAGAGTTTATCGATATTTCTAAAATCAACTTCTTTCATGGTTTTAGTACCTAAACCTGTAAATACAATAAATTTGAATACTAGATGAGCCGTTAGTGTTTTGATACTAATAGTCAGCGTGGCAGTATTTTTTTGTGACCAATATGGCATTGGTTCATGTTCAATATCGACAATAACACGAATAACTTAAATGAATTATCTATGTCGACAGCTCATCCGGTGTCTGCCATGTCAATCAGCCAATATTAGCGTAATAGTTAGCTAAAAGCCTTACATTTTCAAGCTGATGTTACGCCAAAAAATCCAATATGAAACAAATAATTCTATTTTTAATTTTATTTTCAACAGAATTGTTACAAAACTTATCTTGTTAAGTTGTCATTATGTCTAGTCGTGTTCTGAGTCTAGTTATTGTTTTATTTGATGTATTTCTTTTATTCTCATATGTCGTTTTTCTATAAGGATAAAATTACTTGTTAATCAATCAGATATCAAATTTATTTACCTCATTAATGTGATCTATGTTCTTTTTTCTGTAAACAAACTTTGGGACAATCGCGCCGCATATTACAAAAAAATAGCATTTATATTACAAAATATGGGGTTACAAAATGAAAGGACTGACTAAACTAACGGCGGTTTCACTCGCAGTTGCTGCAGCATTGCCTATGATGGCAAATGCAGATGTATTGATAAGTGAATACGTTGAGGGTAGTGCAAATAATAAAGCGATTGAACTGTACAACAACAGTGATGTTGCGGTTGATTTAACAGGTTACAAATTAGTTCGTTATAAAGACGGCGATACAGCAGCGCTAGATATGGTTGAGTTAACCGATTCGATAGCAGCAAAAAGTGTCAAAGTGATTTTGCACCCAAGTGCAGCGATTACCTTACCGGCAGCCACAGACTCTATGACTGGCAACTTGTACTTTAATGGTGGCGATGCTGTTGGTCTATTAAAAGACGGTGTGTTAGTTGATGTAATTGGTGAAATTCCAACGCCAAGTGGCTGGGGGTTAGATGCCACCTTCCAACGTAATTTAGATAACTTAACGGCTAACACTACCTATGATGCTACCCAGTGGGTTGAATTAGAAAAAGACACTTTCAGTGGTTTAGGTTCGCTTGATGCTGCGGTTGCGCCAGAGCCATCTACATTTACCTGTAATGGTGCAACGCTAACTAATATTTATGACGTTCAAGGTGCTGGAGATGCAAGTCCTTTACTTGCCGAGGGGAGTTTTTCATCCGCTAACGAAGTAACCGTAAAAGGGATAGTTACTGCCAGAAGTGACAGTTTATACAAAGGTTTCTTTATTCAAGACATGCAAGGTGATAACTCACCTTATACTTCTGACGGTATTTTTGTTTTCATGAACCAAGCGGCACCAGACACGATTCAGCCCGGCGCTGAAGTGTGTGTGCAAGGTAAAGTCAGCGAGTATTACGGCTCAACTCAGATAGACATTAAAGACGATCAAAAATTTGAAGTGGGAGCAATGGGTGACGTACCTGCTGCCAGTGCATTTTATGTTGCCGATGGTGAAACGCTTGCACAAGCATTAGAACGTGTTGAAGGCATGAAAGTGAAGCTAGATGCTGGTAGCGAGATGAAAATTTCTCGTACCTTTAGTTTCGATTATGATTCATACCGCAATAATATGATGTTGTCTCATAAAGCGCCATTAATGAAGCCTACTCAAGTGTTTGAACCGAATTCAGCCGATGCAATCGCACTCGGTAAAGCCAATGCGGTAAATCAGTTATTTGTAGAGTCTGACTTCAAAGCAAAAGACGGTGAAGTGCCTTACTTCCCTGACTTTAATGCTGAGACCGGTTATATCCGTGTGGGCGATCAGCTCACAAACCTTGAAGGCGTGATTGGTTATAGCTACAACTCATACCGAATTTTAGCGACCAACACCATTACTGCGGGTGATTTTATCCGTGTAAATGATCGCACTGATGCGCCGACTGTGGCAGACATGGGTGATATTCGCGTCGCTAGCTTTAACGTATTGAATTTCTTTAACGATGCTGTTGGCGGTGATGCCAATCCATCAAACAGTAACCGTGGCGCGCTAACGGAAGAGGAAATGGTTCTGCAACGCACTAAGATTGTGTCTGCGCTAGTGGCCATGAATGCTGATGTTGTTGGCTTAATGGAAATCGCTAACAATGGCTTTGGTGAGCTAAGTGCAGTGCAAAATTTAGTTGATGCACTGAATGCTGAATTAACCGATGAGCAAGCATATCGCTTTATCGAAATTGCAGATGCGGACAAATACGACGGTAAGTTTATTGGTACCGATGCCATTACCGTTGGTATGTTATATCGCCCAGCGCGCATCACTTTAGACGGCGCAGCAAAAGTTATTGCAACGCCTGAGCAACATGCTGCAGAAGGCGCTCAAACTCGCGAGAAAGATGGTGTGGTTGAGAAAAGCCCTAGTTCTGATAAGTTCCAACGTCACAGCTTAGTGCAAACGTTTAGTATTAATGATGAAAAACTGACCGTCGTTGTTAACCACCTAAAATCGAAAGGTTCAGGTTGTATCGAAGACTGGGCTGAGTTTAATGAAAATGCTGAGCCAGCAGACATGCAAGGCAAGTGTAATGCTTTCCGTGTATCAGCGGCTAAAGTATTGGGTGAGTCATTAAAAGATGTCGAAGGCGATATACTGGTTATTGGTGATTTAAATGCTTATGGCAAAGAAGATCCAGTTGCTGTATTGACTGACTATGATGCGTCAACCACAGATCATGTTATCCGCACCGCGTCTTGGACCACTTTAAACGGTAAAGTGTACGAGCGTGAAGGCAGTGTAATTGATAAAGGTTATGGGTTAATTAACTTAAACACTCAAGCTCATGGTGCAACGACTTACTCATACAGCTACAACGGTGAGTTAGGTAACTTAGACCATGCACTAGGTAATGCGAGCTTAGCAGCTAAGTTAGTCGATATTGACGACTGGCACATAAACTCAGTTGAATCTAACCTGTTTGAATATGGTAGTAAATACACTGGTGATTTGGTTAAGTCTGAAAGTGCATTCTCAGCTTCTGACCATGACCCTGTGATCATTGCACTAAGCTACCCTGCGCCAGTAACACCAACGCCTACGCCAACACCAGAGCCTGTTCAAGACAGTGACGGTGGTAGTTTAGGTTACTTCGCATTGATGTTATTAGGTGCACTAGGCTTACGCCGTCGTAGTTAATAATGATGTGTTAATCGGTATCGTAGTTAATTGATGATACATAAAAAAGGATGACAATTGTCGTCCTTTTTTTATGAGCCATGGTGTATAAACCCGTTACTACTATTGCGTACTATGTGCAGATTTGCACACATAAAAAAAGGCGCCTAAGCGCCTTTTTGTTAAGCAAACTTAGATTGATTCAATTAAATCATACTGTTCACGTAACACTTTAATAATGTCAGCTTTTGGATTCGCAGGTAATGGAATCGTGGCTCCAGTTACTTTTTCAGCCACACCAATATAAGTGCGTGATACGCTCATCATAGCCTCTAACGGCAAGTCGTTGTCACGGGCAAGCGCTTCACGTTCTGGCATTCTGTCTTTGTTTAATAAAATGTCGGCATCGTCAAAATGGTTTAACAAGAATTGACGGAAACCTTCTTTGGAATTTTCAACAATCTTACCTTCGCGATAAGCTGCGCCATCCCAAATACGTGATGAATCAGGGGTGCCAACTTCATCCATGTAAATGAGTTTAGCGTTGCCGTCTTTATCGTTGACATAGCCAAACTCGAATTTGGTATCGACAAACACTTGGTCAAGCTTGGCTAGCGCATCAGATATTACCTTAAAGCCTTGCTTGAGCAGAACTTCATATAGGTCGATATCTTGTGGTTTTTCAAAGCCAAATGCTTGGTAGTTGGCTTCAATATCACTGCGGCTAATATTGACGTCATCCTGTGCTGGCACACCAGGAATACCGGTTAAAATACCTTTGGTAGACGGGGTGATTAGCAGTTCAGGTAGTTTTTGATCTTTGCTTAAGCCTTCTGGCAGGGTGATGCCACAAAAGACTCGTTCACCTTTTGAATAAGCACGCCACATCGACCCCGTTATGTACTGACGGCAAATAGCTTCTACTTTAATCGGGCGAGCTTTTTGAACGATCCACACAAAAGGGTGTGGAATGTCTAAAATGTGGCTATCGGCTAAACCATTTTCAGCGAACAAGCCAAACCAATGATTAGAAATGGCATTGAGTGCTGCTCCTTTACCTGGGATCCCCTGCAAGTTACCTTCGCCATGAAAAATGCAGTCAAATGCAGAAATGCGATCACTGATCACCATAATCGCCAGCGGAGTATCTTCAGGTACATCGTAACCTTTGTCGCGAATTAAGCGGCGGCTATCAGCATCTGTTAGCCAGTAAACACTGCGAACTTTACCACTGTGAACAGGCTTGTCGGTACGGATAGGTAAATCATTGTTAACTGCAAGAACGGAATCAGCAAGACTCATGCGAGTGTTCCTTAGGTTGAAGGGCGTATAGGGTTTTTATGGCGGCTATTTTACCTGCATTAAACGGGTTTGCCACGGGAAAGGGTGAGTTGAAATAGGCTTTTTTGTTATGCGAACAATCTTTGGGTAGTTTAGCAATATCTTGTTCAAGACTTTGTGAGGTTAATCAGGCAAAATTCAGTTCCTAAATAGTGTTTGGAATAACAACAATTGAACAGCGAACAAGAAAATATTAATAACCGTTTGGGGCTGATATTCGTGTCTATTGCGGTATTTTTCTGGGGTATTTTGCCTATTGCGTTAAAGTTATCCGGTGGTTTTATTACCCCAGTTACCCTGACTTGGTTTCGGTTTGTTATGGCATTAGTGGTGACCTTGTTAATTCAATGGCGCTTAGGTGCATTACGCCAATTTGCAGGACTGCCGGCAGCGATATGGATGAAATTGGTATTAGCTGGGGTATTGTTGATGTGCAACTATGTATCGTTTGTGTATTCATTGGGCTATTTAGCCCCAGGTACTGCGCAGCTTAATTTTCAAACCGCGCCGTTTTTTTTAGCCTTTGGCGGGGTGCTGTTTTTTAAAGAACGCTTTAACGCATTTCAACTGAGTTGTTTTGCCACCCTAGGATTGGGGATGTTGATGTTTTTCCATCCACAGCTCGATTTAAACCAAGCCAGTGATCATCAGGTATTGATTGGCATTATGATTGTACAGTTTTCGGTGATGTCTTGGACCAGTTATGCATTATTGCAGAAATCGGTAAGTCAGCGGTTATCACCCAGTAATGTGCTGTTATTTATTTACGCATTAGGCATTGTGCTTATGGCGCCATTTAGTGATTTTAGTCAGTTTGAAGCAATGACATTAAACCAATGGTGGATCGTCCTGTTTTGTGGTGCCAACACCTTGATTGCATATGGCTGTTTTGGTCAAGCAATGCAATATTGGCCCACGGCACAAGTCAGTGCCATGTTGGCATTAACACCGGTATTGAGTTTTACTGCGACAGAAGTTGTGGTCAATCTTGGTTGGTGGAGCGGGGTATTTGCCGGTGCCGATATTGATGTTTTGTCATTTGCTGGCATCGTTATGATTGTGTGTTCGGTGTTTGCCGTGCAAATTGTCCCCTTGTATCAAAAGCGTAAGCAGGCCAAAGCGTTCAGGACTGTACTGTAAATAGTCGCTAGGCATTAACTATGTTGCGCGAGGTAATAAAGCATTAAACCAAATGCGCTAAATAGTGTGCCGCCAATTATCATCATCCATAGCAAGGTTTTATCTTGCTTGGCTGATTTTGTAGCGTCAAGGAATGTCGAGCCAAATATCTGTGCAACGACGAGTAAAAAATCCATTTAGATTACCTATCGGGTTAATTCATTCGAGAATGATAATATTGCCTACATTCCTGTTGTAGGCAAATTAATTAGTGATAACTGTTAGTTTTTTTGAACCAAGACTATGTTGTAGAAAACAAAAATGGAGCCCTTAGGCTCCATTTTTTGTGTCATTCAACTGAATGATTAACCGTTGTCACGTGGCTTACGTGGACGACGTTCTGCACTTGCAGGGCGGTCACTAGCCGGACGATCACCCGCTGGGCGGTCAGTACGTGGACGGTCACTACGAGCACGATCACTACGTGGACGACGTGGAGCGCCTGCGCCGCGAGTCGTGTCAGCGAACACTTCATCACCCGCTTCACGAATGTTTAAAGGACGACCACAAACACGCACTTTTCTTAGGTGTGAAAGGATGTCTTTAGGCATTCCGTCTGGTAAATCAACTGTTGTGACTTGATCAAACAATTGGATTTGACCAATGAAACGGCTGTCGATGTTTGCTTCGTTAGCAATTGCACCAACGATGTTACCTACACCAACACCATTTTCACGACCTACATCGATAACATAACGATTCATTTTCACGTCTGGGTTATCTTTTAAGCCTTCTGCATCACCAAAGCTGTTTGGTGCTGGACGGCTGCTACGCTCGCCACGGTCACTGCGTTCACGACGTGGACGATCGCCACGGTCGCTATTGCGGTCACCACGGTCGCTACTACCACGTTCGTCACGTGAATCACGTTGACGCTCGGTAATAGTCGGTAACTGTAGTGGACGTTCTTGCTGTACTTGTTGTAACAAAGCAGCAGCCAGTAAATCGGTATCAACTTCAAGTTGTTGACATAATTCTGCGACAGCGTTTTTCATGAAATCTAAGTCACCGTTGATGGTTTCTTGGATTTGCTCGCCTAAACGAGATAAACGACGCTCTGCAACTGATTCAGGGCTAGGTACTTTCATTGGTGAAATACGGCTGTTTGTAGCACGTTCGATAGTGCGTAACATGCGCATTTCACGATTGGTTACAAATAGAATTGCCATACCAGTACGACCAGCACGACCAGTACGACCGATACGGTGTACATAGGCTTCTGAATCATAAGGAATATCGTAGTTTACTACGTGACCAATACGTTCAACGTCTAGACCACGTGCCGCAACGTCAGTCGCGATTAAAATATCTAACTTGCCGCGCTTAAGCTGCTCTACAGCACGCTCACGAGCTTGCTGATTCATGTCACCATGCAATGGCGATGAAGCATAACCACGGGCTTCTAATTTTTCTGCTAATTCAACACAGCTGTTACGGGTACGAACGAAGATGATAATACCTTCAGTATTTTCAACTTCTAAAACACGTACTAACGCTTCTAGTTTATTGTGTTGTGATACTTGCACATAACGTTGGTCAATAGACTCAACCGTTGTCTGGCTAGACGCTATGCTGATATTCACTGGGTTAGATAAGTGCTTAGCTGCAACGCGCTTAATTTGCTCAGGCATAGTCGCTGAGAATAATGCAAGTTGGCTATCAGCAGGCTTGTGCTCTAATACCCATTCGATATCGTCGATGAAGCCCATTTTTAGCATTTCATCGGCTTCGTCTAATACTAATGCTTTTAAGCTATCTAGTTTTAATGTGCCACGACGCATGTGATCCATTACACGACCTGGAGTACCAACAATCACTTGTGGTCCACGCTTAAGGGCGTTTAATTGTTGTTGCATGCTTTGACCACCGTAAATCGGTAGTACGTGGAAGCCTTTCATGAATTTGGCATAACTACCAAATGCTTCGGCAACTTGAACCGCTAATTCGCGGGTTGGAGCTAACACCAAAATCTGTGGAGCATTGATTTTCATGTCGATTTTGTTTAGTAAAGGCAGGGCAAATGCGCCTGTTTTACCAGTACCAGTTTGTGCTTGACCGATAATATCTTTACCAGCCATAAGCGGGTCGATACTCGCAGCTTGAATTGGAGTTGGGTTTTCATAACCTAACTCGTCAAGCGAACGCAACAAAGACTCAGACAGGCCGAGTTCGCGGAAAGTTCTTTCAGATGACATTGAGTTGTAGCCTTGTGGATGCGCACGAAGTTCGGAAGCTCGTGCTAAAGTTTCACAGACAGAAAATCAACCCCGTGTCGATTTCCCGCGCCGATAAGGGGGCGTATTATAGCAGCAAGATTGCAAGTTGACCACGTAAAAACTGAAAATAAACATTAATTTGGCCATTAAAGTTGAAGATTGGCCTGATTCTTGATTTTTAAAATCTGTTAATTGGTTGAAAAGTGAACACTTGTTGTCGCAGATTAAGCGATTTATGGGGCTTTGGTCAGCTTATCGATACTGATCATTTGATACACTGTTTCAGCAACCGCCACGATAAAGTCTATGTCTAAAGTATCGATTGTGTCTTCGGGTGTATGGTATTGAGCATGCGGTGGCACCCCAAAGTACACCCAAGGATAACCCGCTTGGTGAAATGGATAATGGTCAGATGCCCTAAGCCAGTCGGTTTTATTCATCCTTCCACTTAACAAATTGCTGTGATGAGTCTTAATGCATAATTGAGTTTTTTGCATTAATTCTTGCTCAATCGATTCAAAATCAACTAGGTTTTTCTGGCCTTCCATGTAAATGGCTTTGCGACGATCGGGATGACCTATCATGTCTAAATTGATGCTCAGTTCAATTTCCATTTGTGGATATTGTTGTAATCAGGCAACTAAAGCATAGCTACCATATAGGCCTGGCTCTTCTGCGTCAGTAGCCACTAGCATTAAGTTCACATCATCTAACGGCGGATCACCTTGCCATTGGGCTGCAATCGCCATCATTCCTGCAATACCTGATGCATTATCATCGGCTCCTGGATAGCGTTTACTGGCTGTTTGACCTAAGTGATCGTAGTGGGCAGTAATGACTCGCCATCGGTTGGAATTGGTTTTTGCTGCAATAGTGGCAATGATATTGACTCCTGAGGCGGTCGAAAATTGATAATCATAACTAAATGGTACGGCAAATGTTGCTTGCCAGGGTTGTAATCCCATTTCAGCAAAGCGTTTGATTAAGAACTCTTGCGTGAGGCGAGCACCTTGCGTGGCGGTTTTGCGCCCTTGAAATTCTGCAGTGGTTAAGATTGAGATATCTTGGGTGATTTGTTGATGAGCATCGGGCCAGCTGCTTAGTATAGCTGATGAGCATTGGCGCGGCGTTTGACTACAGCCGCTGAGTAAGGCTATTGATAAGCCACACCATAAGCCAAAGCTAACCACCTTAAAACAAGTTTGAGCAGTAAACATGGGTGTTATCTCCTCTTATTTGCTTAAGGTGGCGGCTTGGTTATTTCATTTTTGCACGTTGTTTGTGAAGCGCCAACATTGGCTTTAAAAATCTAGCGGTATGCGATTGAGGATGTTCAGCTACATCTTCTGGAGTGCCAGCAGCTAAAATCATGCCGCCGCCAGCGCCACCTTCAGGGCCTAAATCAATAATCCAATCTGCGGTTTTTATCACATCTAAATTATGTTCAATCACTACCACAGTGTTGCCATGAGATTTCAAGCGATGCAGTACATCTAACAATAGTTGAATGTCGGCAAAGTGCAGCCCTGTAGTGGGTTCATCCAAAATATATAAGGTTTTTCCGGTATCGCGTTTAGACAACTCTTTAGCCAGTTTTACTCGCTGAGCTTCACCACCAGACAAGGTCGTTGCACTTTGGCCTAAGCGAATATACGCCAAGCCGACATCGATTAAGGTTTGCAGTTTACGCGCAATAGAGGGGATGGCATCAAAATAGACGCGAGCATCTTCAACGGTCATCTGCAGTACTTCGTGAATGTTTTTGCCTTTGTATTTTACTTCTAAGGTTTCACGGTTATAACGCTTACCTTTACACGAATCGCAAGGCACATAAACATCAGGTAAGAAGTGCATTTCGACTTTAATTAAACCATCACCTTGGCAGGCTTCACAACGACCGCCTTTGACGTTAAACGAGAAGCGCCCCACTTGATAACCCCGGGTACGTGATTCTTGCGTGCCAGCAAACAGCTCACGGATTGGGGTAAAAATACCGGTATAAGTAGCAGGGTTTGAACGCGGTGTGCGACCAATGGGGCTTTGGTCAATATCAACGACTTTGTCACAATGCTCCATGCCTTCAATGCTTCTATAAGGCGCAGGTTCATCGACGGTAGCGCCATTGAGCATCCTATGGGCTATTTTAAAGAAGGTGTCGTTAATCAGTGTCGATTTACCTGAGCCAGATACCCCGGTAATACAGGTAAATAAGCCAACAGGTATGGTTAAATCAACATCTCTTAGGTTATTACCCGATGCGCCAAATAGTTCAATCACTTGTTTCGGGTTCATCGGCGTGCGCTCGTCACTAATGTGAATTTGCTTTTTACCGGAAATATACTGACCCGTGACCGATGCTTCACAGTTAAGAATGTCTTCTAAGGTACCGTCACAAATTACTTCGCCGCCATGCACACCAGCACCTGGGCCGATATCAATAACATGGTCTGCAAGGCGAATAGCATCTTCGTCGTGTTCAACCACAATGACGGTATTGCCTAAATCACGTAGGTGAATAAGAGTTTGCAGTAAGCGTTCATTATCGCGTTGATGCAAGCCAATCGACGGTTCGTCCAGCACGTACATTACGCCCACTAGCCCGGCACCGATTTGGCTGGCCAAGCGAATGCGTTGCGCTTCGCCACCTGATAAGGTTTCTGCTGATCGCGATAAGCTCAAATAGTTAAGGCCAACATTAACCAAAAAGCCTAAACGTTGGCTGATCTCTTTTAATATTTTTTCGGCAATCTGTGCACGTTGCCCTGCAAACTCAACTGTGTCGAAATACTGTTTGGCTTCGCCAATTGACCAAGTGGTGAGCTGCGGTAGATTGAGTTCGCCAATAAACACGTTACGGGCTTCTTCACGTAAGCGCGAACCACTACAGCTGTTACACGGTTGCATATTAATAAATTTAGACAGCTCATCGCGCACCGAATTACTTTCGGTTTCGCGGTAGCGGCGATCCATATTATTTAAAATGCCTTCAAACGGATGGTTACGCACCACCACATCACCGCGATCGTTGATGTATTTAAAGGCAATACTTTGTTTGCCTGAACCGTATAGAACAATCTTTTTGATTTTGTCACTCAGCTCGGCATAGGGTTTTTCAACGTCGAACTTATAATGTTCAGCGAGTGAGCTGAGCATTTGAAAATAATAAAAGTTGCGTCTGTCCCAACCTCTAATGGCGCCACCGGCTAAGGATAATTCATCGTTAGCGATCACTCGGTCGGGATCAAAAAACTGCTGTACACCTAAACCGTCACAGGTTTGGCACGCCCCAGCGGGATTGTTAAACGAAAAGATCCGCGGCTCAAGTTCTGCCATCGAATAGCCACAGTGCGGACAGGCAAAGTTAGCCGAAAAAATCAGTTCTTCTTTACTGCTATCTTCCATACTGGCTATTTTGGCAATACCGCCAGACAGCTCTAATGCGGTTTCAAATGACTCCGCTAAACGCTGTTTCATGTCTTCACGTACTTTGAAGCGGTCAACGACCACTTCAATAGTGTGTTTAATGTGTAAATCTAATGTTGGTGGATCGGTTAAGTCACACACCTCGCCATCAATACGCGCACGGATATATCCCTGTGCTGATAAGCTTTCCAGCAGTTTAACGTGTTCGCCTTTACGATCATTAACCACAGGCGCGAGCAGCATTTGGCGACTGTCTGCTGGCATGGCCAACACTTTATCAACCATTTGGCTAACCGTTTGCGCCGACAAAGGCTGATTATGTGTTGGACAGCGTGGTTCGCCCACTCGGGCAAACAACAAGCGTAAGTAGTCATAGATTTCGGTAATAGTACCGACCGTTGAACGCGGATTATGTGAAGTGGATTTTTGTTCAATTGAAATGGCGGGGCTTAAGCCTTCAATATGATCGACATCAGGTTTTTCCATTAAGCTCAAGAATTGACGTGCATAGGCCGACAGCGATTCAACATAGCGACGTTGGCCTTCTGCATACAAGGTATCGAAGGCTAATGATGATTTTCCTGAACCGGATAACCCAGTTATCACAATAAGTTTGTCACGGGGAATGGTTAGATTGATATTTTTAAGATTGTGGGTTCGGGCACCGCGTATTTCAATTTTATCCATCGTTTCACTCTATGACTTATGTAAATAAAACAGCGATCAGTATCGCATAGTTTGTTAGCTGACTTCATATCAATTTTGATTAAGTCGATTTTATGGTACGCATCGAACCGCGCTAAAGTTCAGGACTAAAATTTAACATGTACAAATAAAAGACCTTATATACAAAACTGTGATTTCCTTTTGAGCTAATTTATGACGCTGTGATAATATGCGCATCTTATAATATTGTTGAATGACTTATCGAAGGGCAACAGCATGGCCAGTAATGGACTGTCGGGTATGGAGAAAAAGGTCGCATTTTCGTTAGCCAGTGTGTTTGGCTTACGCATGATGGGCTTGTTTATGATTATGCCTGTCTTCGCGCTGTATGGTCAGCATTTAGAAGGTTTCTCGCCGCTTTGGGTTGGTATTGCCATTGGTGCCTACGGATTAACTCAAGCTTTTTTACAGATCCCTATGGGGATTTTGTCCGACAAATACGGACGAAAGCCAATTATTCTTGGCGGTTTAGTCTTGTTTGCCATTGGGAGTTTAATTGCTGCATCGTCTGACCATATTTACGGTGTGGTGTTTGGCCGCGCAGTCCAAGGTATGGGCGCCATTGCTGCGGCAGTGCTAGCACTTGCTGCCGACTTAACCCGAGACGAACAACGTACCAAAGTCATGGCCATTATCGGCATGTGCATTGGTTTTTCATTCGCCTTGTCATTATTGGTTGGACCGATTGTAGCGCAATACATGGGCTTAACTGGGCTATTTTTGTTAACTGCAGTGTTAGCGGTATTGGGGATGTTGATAGTGCAGTTTTTTGTGCCTAATCCTATTCGCCATGCGCCTAAAGGCGATACCGTCGCGACACCGACAAAACTTAAACGTATGTTGCAAGACCCGCAGCTGTTTCGTTTAGATGCTGGGATTTTTATTCTGCATTTAGTGCTCACCGCTGTGTTTGTTGCATTGCCGCTCGATTTAGTTGATGCCGGCTTAGTGAAAGAAAAACATTGGATGCTCTATTTCCCCGCTTTTGTTGGTGCCTTTTTCTTAATGGTGCCATTAATCATTATTGGGGTTAAACGCAACAATACTAAAACCATGTTCCAAATCGCGTTGGTCATCATGATGGTATCACTGGCGGCGATGGGGCTTTATGCCAACAACCTCTGGGTGTTAAGTGGCGCCGTGGTATTATTTTTTACCGGTTTTAATTACCTTGAAGCATCATTGCCGAGTTTAATTGCTAAGTTTTGTCCTGTCGGCGATAAAGGGTCGGCTATGGGCGTGTATTCAACCAGCCAGTTTTTAGGTGCATTTTGTGGCGGCATGTTAGGCGGCGGAGCCTATCAACTTGTGGGCGCTTCTGGGGTGTTTTTTGTCGCATTAGGGCTAATGTGCGTGTGGTTATTGTTAACTATAGGCATGCAAAAACCTGTGTTATTGAAAAGCTATACGCTTGAAGCAACAGTAAAAGATAAATCCGACGCACAAAATATGGCCAGTAGTTTGTCGCAGCTAATCGGTGTTGTCGAGGCCATAGTCGTGCTTGAAGATAAAGTGGCTTATTTAAAGGTCGATGATAAATTCAATTTAAGCGAAGCGCGAGCTGTGTTAGGCTCTGTGAATTAGATCGTGTTGATCGTACAGCTTAGTATTCAGATAAAGTAAACAGATAAAAATCTCAGGAGATTTCGATGGCCAGTCGTGGTGTGAATAAAGTAATTTTGGTAGGTAACTTAGGTAAAGATCCTGAGGTTCGTTACATGCCAAACGGCAACGCCGTAGCCAACTTTACTATAGCGACAAGTGAGTCGTGGAAAGACCAGCAAGGTCAAATGCAAGAACGTACTGAGTGGCATAACATTGTGATGTATCGCCGTCTTGCAGAAATTGCTGGCGAGTACTTAAAAAAAGGCTCTAAAGTTTATTTAGAAGGCAAATTGCAAACCAGTAAATGGCAAGATCAGGCTACCGGTCAAGACCGTTACAAGACTGAAATTAACGCCATGGAAATGCAAATGTTAGACAGCCGCAACTCTGGTGATAACAGCGGTGGTGGTCAATATCAGGGACAAGGTCAAAGCTCGGGACAAAACATGGTACAACAACAGTCTCGCCCAGCACCGGCTCCTCAAGCTCGTCCGCCACAAGCACAATACAATCAAGCAGCACCTGCCACAGGTAATGCAGCTTACCAAGCTCAGCCAAATGCCGGTCAGCAAGGCGGTTATCAGCAACAGGCTGCGCCAGCACAACAAGCTGCACCAGCTTACGCACCAAAGCCAGCGGCACCACAGGGTAATTTCCAACCACAAAATGCCCCTGCACAGCGTCCAGCTCCACAACCACAGCAAAATTTCACCCCAGATTTAGATGAAGGTTGGGATGACGATATCCCGTTCTAGGACACATGATTTATCGTGTTAACTAAACCTTTAAGGCCTGCTTTTGCAGGCCTTTTTTATGTCAGATAACTAAGATAGATGCGCCTGTCACAGTATTTTGAGGGTCAATGTCACAGTGCCGTTTGGAATAGGATCTGCTAGTCGATTAAAGCAGAGTATTCGTCAAGTGACTTATGACCTCTAGCCGTCAGAAAGCTCAACAACGCTTCAGGGCTTCGGTTTAGTAAGCGTTCAATTGGAAACGCGACTGTTTCAATGACCTCAACAGCTTTTTCAAACTCGCCTAAGCTAAACGCGACATGAGAATCAGAGCCCATAACCAGCAGTCCACCGGCTTCTTTTACGGCATTAGCAATTTCAATACAATTTGGTGCACTGCCTTTTCTTGAGGCTAAAAAAGAGGAGTTGTTTATCTCTAGTGCCACGTTATATTTTGCTGCGGCCGCAGCAACACGCTGAATATCGATGGGATACGCGGGATTGCCAGGATGAGTAATGATGTCGACATTACCGCTTGCAATTGCATTGATTAGCGCCGTGGTGTGAGCCTCTTTGGTTGATGGTGGAAAAACGGGTTCATGAAAACCTGCCAATACAATATCGAGTTCTTTTAAATAATCGCCAAAAAAGTCAATTTCGCCATGCTCATTTTTGATATTAGCTTCAATGCCGCGCAGTACACCAATGCCATCAACAATTCGAGGTAACACTTTCATATTCACAAAGTGCCAAAAATGGGGAGCGTCAGCCATATCTGGACCATGATCGGTAATGGCGAATAACTTAAGCCCTTTGGTTTTCGCAACAGACAGGTAATCGTATAAGGTACTATAGGCGTGAGACGACGCTATAGTATGAGCGTGAGTATCAACAAGGAATTTCATGGCGAGTCTCATTGTCCAAATTAAAGAATGTAGATATTCAGTCTACTCCGTTACGTGACTGTTCTCTATGATCACTCCAGCTAAAATAGTAAACCCTCTCATTAAATGAAACGTTATATTAATACTTCGACGACAAGTATAACGATGATTTAACAGTTTATTTATTGTTTAGCGTTGATTACTTTTTTAGCATAGTTCTGTTGATTATTGTATTGGTTACTCTAAGGCGATGTGCTAAACATAGCACTATCTGTGTATCAGATATTAATAAGATATAGGCTATTTTTAGTCAGTTAATTTTAAGTGAAGAGGACATAATTAGAGCCGAACTAAGAGCAAAAATCATCGAAGTGTGTGATAAGAAAATGGCCTTGAAGGGCGATAACGTCGGTTTGTCATTTTATGCTTTCTTTGCCAATAAAAATGATAATCCGGCACTATTGATGGAAGCGGCAACATGGTGGATTGAAACCCATCAATTAGATCATTTTGTCAAAGCCCATAAAATTAAACACATGGTGAATAATGGCTTGTAATCATCTGCAGCACTTATACGCTATGGGTCATCATTAATTCAATAGGCCATCTCGATAGTAAGCCTACTGATGCCTTGATTGATGAGCGGTTCCATATTGTGAACTCAATGATCGAATAAATTATTTTTGAACGATCAATCAAATTGTATTTATCGTTTGCATGGTTTTAATGTTATATTTTCAATCTTGAGCGCAATTAGCTGAGCTAAATATAATGCTCACTACCAATATAGGTAGCAGATTTTTTCAATTTAAAAGCTGGAGTTATGAGTGGAAGTGATGGGGCGATTAGTTGTGATTATAGGCACTTTACTCTTGTTAAGTGGGTGTGCTAGTACCTCAACACCGGGCGATCCGTTCGAAGCGGTTAATCGAAAAAGCTGGGATTTTAATTACCAGGTTATGGATAAATATGCGTTAAAACCAGCAGCCCAAGGCTATGAAAACGTTCCTCAGCCTATCCGACAAGGGGTGACTAACCTTTTATCAAATCTCAGTGAACCGCTTTACGCATTAAATAACCTCTTGCAATGGAAAGTGACTGACAGTGGCAGCAGCGTGTTACGTTTTGTCGTCAACACAACAATCGGCTTAGTCGGTATTTTTGATCCTGCTACAGACATGGGACTGGCTAAAAAAGAAGAAACATTCGCACAAACCTTTGGTGTTTGGGGGATCGGTAATGGACCATTCATTATGTGGCCTGTTTATGGGGCCAGCACTGCACGTAATACCGTCGGTGATTTTGTTGATATTTTTGTCTATCCCTTGTCTATTCTGACATTTGAGCAAAGAGCGGGGAAATTTGTGCTTGAAGGGTTAGACAGTAGGATTGAATTTCAGCAATATGAACCTATCTTAGATAAGTCATTAGATCCTTATGGCTATGTTAAAGACGTCTATCTACAGCGAGATGCACACTTAGTCAGTGACGGAAAAGTAGATGAGGCTGATACAGAAGAATTTGATCTAGAGTTCGATGACGAACTATTAGATGATGAGCTATTAGATGAAGCTCCAGTAGATAAAAAAATAGGCGATCAAACTGATATAAAAAATACGGACTAGCCCATGTCAAACATCAAAACGTTTTCATCTTGTACAAGTGAATTAAAAAATATTCGCCAATTTGTGGAACATGCTTGCCAAGACTTTCCCTTTCGCGAAGATAAAGTTAATGAAATCGTATTAGCCGTTGATGAGGCTTGCGCCAATGTGATTCGCCATGGTTACCACATGTCGAAAAAAGGCTGTTTAGAGATAGAGATCAGCAGTGACCATGAACATGCGCGATTTGTGATTAAAGATGTGTGTTCGCAGATTACTGATAAACAATTAATACCGCCAGAAAACAATTTATGTGAACCGGGTGGCCTAGGCCTTTGCTTGATCCATTATGTGGCAGAAACCGTAAGATTGCTTCCACATAAAGGTAAAGGTAATTGGTTAGAATTGACGGTTAAATTTGAGTGATATGAAATGAATATTGAAATTGAGCAACAAAATAATTATCAAGTCGTTAAGCTTTATGGTGAAGTCGATTTGAGCAATTCACGCAGCATTAAACTCGACATCATCAAATTAATTAAGAGTAAAAATAACGTTATTGTCGATTTTACCCATCTGCAATATATCGATAGCTCAGGAATGGCGTCATTAGTTGAGGCGTTTAATGAGGCCAAAGAAAACCATACTGAGTTTCATATTGTTGGTGCTAATGGTTCGCCGCTTCAAGTATTGCAATTAACCCGCCTAAACACAGTGTTTAACTTAGCGGATTCAGTAGGTGCTGTAACTCACAATGGTTAAGCCTATTATTACCGTAGAGCATTTGTTTGCCCAGTATGGTGACACCCAAGTACTTAAGGATGTCAATTTAGAGGTCAACCCCGGAGAGATTCTGGTGGTGATGGGCGGTTCAGGCTCAGGTAAAAGTACTTTACTCAATCACATGCTTGGGCTTAAAACACCGGTTTCTGGCACTATCATGATTGATGGTGTGAATATTTTTACGGCTAAAAGCAAACAATTACGTCATTTACGTCAAAAAATGGGTGTCGCTTTTCAAGGTGGCGCACTGCTGAGCTCGTTGACTGTGGCCGATAATGTCAGGTTACCCTTAGAGCAGAATACTTCTTTAGACACCCAAACTATCGATATTATGGTGCGGATGAAGCTTGAACTCATGAATATGGCCGGCACTGGTCATATGATGCCCTCTGAATTATCGGGTGGCATGTTAAAGCGTGCCGGCTTAGCTAGAGCGGTTATCATGGACCCTAAGTTACTGTTTTTTGATGAACCGTCTGCAGGACTAGATCCGACTACCGCAGTAGAGTTGGATGAGCTTATTTTAACCTTAAGAGATGCCATGAACATGACCATAGTGGTGGTGACTCATGAGCTTGAAAGTGTGTTTAAAATTGCCGATCGTGTAGTGGTATTGTTTAACGGCGAAGTCGTGGCAAATGGCACGGTTGACGAGATTAAAAATTCGCCAGATGAACGTATTCAAAATATGATTAACCGCCAACCTAATACTTACCGAGACGATGGCGAGGTTTACTTCAATCGACTGTTAGATAAGGACAATATTTAATGACCGCCTTATTTAATGCGATCAGTAATCTGGGCGCCGCAACACGAAAAAATATCGACAGTTTAGGCCTAGCGACAATGTTTTTACTGCGCATTGTCAGCAGCCTATTTACTGGGCTGGTGTCATTTAAACAAGTGCTCAAGCAAATATACTTTATCGGTAATCGGTCTTTAATCGTCATTATTGTCGCAGCATTATTTACTGGCATGGTGGTGGCGCTGCAATTTTACGACACCTTAGTGCGCTTTGGATCGGTGGATTTGTTGGGTTCGGCAGTGGCCTTGAGTTTGATTAAAGAACTGGGCCCGGTAATGACTGCATTGATGCTGATTGCGCGAGTAGGCTCTGCTACCTGCTCTGAAATTGGTATTATGCGCAATGAGCAGCAGTTTGATGCGCTTGATTGCATGGCGATTAACAGCTATCGCTATGTAATGTTGCCACGTTTACTTGCTGCGTTAATTTGTGTGCCTATTCTAACGGCAGTGTTCGACCTGGTTGGGATAAGCGGTGGTTATATCGTTGGCGTTCACATCCAAGGCGAAAACCCTGGTGCATATATTCAAGGTGTGCTGGATACGATTAGCTTTAAAGATGTGCTGGTTGGTCAAATAAAGTCGTTGGTATTTGGTTTATTTATTATGTGGATACCTTTGTATTACGGCTTTTACTTACACCTGAATCAAAAAAATATGGGCGCTGAAGGCGTCAGTAATGGCACCACTCAGGCAGTGGTAATGAGTGCAATTATTATGCTATTTAGTGACTACATCGTTAGCTCATTAGCGCTATAACTCGAGGTAACAATGAAAAACAATTACGTCAATTTTCTCGTCGGCCTGTTTGTGCTGTGCGGGATTGGAGCCTTGGTATTTATGTCTGTTACCATTGGCGGGGCATCTATTTCTAATAGCGGTCAATATACCTTAGTCGCTAAATTTGAAAACTCTTCAGGTTTAAAAGAGGGGGCTTTTGTTGAAATGTCCGGTGTAAGGGTTGGATTAATTAAATCGATTAAGTACGACCCTAAAGCGTATGAATCTGTGGTTACAGTGTCATTAGACAACAGCATTACCGTGCCAGATGATTCCGTCGCGTCTATTCGTACATCTGGGATTATCGGTGACAGGTTTCTTAAAATATCCAGCGGTGGATCAGACATCAATATGGAAGATGGTGAAGAGTTTATTGATACAGAGTCATCAATTAGCATCGAAGAATTAGTTAGTAAATATATGTTTAGTCAGGATAAATAATGAAATCGATAATAGCTTTAATCATAATGTTAGTGATGTCGTCTGTAGCTTTAGCAGCACAAGGACCGACAGATCGGGTTAAATTGGGTGTGTCAGATATCATTAGTATTGCTTCTGATAGTGCTTTGTCTGTTGAACAAAAAAAACAATCGCTCAGTGATGTGATTGAAAAGCATGTGGATATTCAAGCTTCTGCGCAACGCGTTTTAGGTAAGTATTGGAGAGAAGCCAGCGACAGCGAAAAGCGTCAATTTATGGTGTTGTTAAAAGGCGTGTTAGTCGATACTTATATTGTATTGTTAGAAAAATATGATAATGAAACCGTTGCTTACACTGGCGAGACCATCAAGAAAAAAGTCTATGCAACGGTAGATACCGACATTCATACCAAAGACAATATCATTCCAGTTTCTTACCAGCTTTATCAGCGCAATGATGAATGGAAAATTTACGACTTTGTAGCGGAAGGTTTATCAATGATCCGTACTTTTAGTAAAGACTATCAAAGTACCTTAAAGAAAAGTGGTGTTTCTGGTTTAAATGAAGCCCTTGCTGCTAAATTAGCCCAAAAGTAAGGTCTTCCCTTTGAGTATAGACAGAGCATTAGCTAATAATATCATTGATGAAACCTTGTGGTTTAAAACCACCTTGGCGCTGACGTTAACTGAGTTTAATTATTATCTCATTAAGAAAAATGGCCAAATTAGCTGTAATTTTTCATCCTTGTGTGATCAACATTACACTAACCTGTATAAACAGTTTCAAGCATTGTCGTTACAGCACAGTACCATTGAGATATTGCCATTAAATGATGATGGCAAGACGTCTTGGGCACTGCCTTTTGGTAAAGATTCGAGCTTATTTGACTGTATCATTTTGCTCGACTTGCCTGCCAATGTAGAGTCGCATCATGTTAGTGCATTGTATTTCAAGCTTTTATACCAGCTAAAAAGTTTTCAATTTTCTGAAGCATCTTCACAGCTCAATGCCGCTCAAGTATGGATCCGCGATGAGATAGAAGAGATTACCCGCTTACAACAGCTAATGTTGCCAGACAAAGGTATTGAACTCAGCTCCGTTAAAATGGCCTACACCTACAAAGCAATGAAAGGCGCTGGTGGCGATTATTTAGATATTGTCGATCTCGGCAAAAGTCGTCCTGACATTCAAGGTGATATAGGAATGATTATTGCCGACGTATCGGGGCATGGCCCAGCCGCTGCCGTAGAGACAGCAATGATAGATGCGATTTTACGCACCTTTGAGCCGAAGAACTTATCCAGTAGCTCTTCAGAAGTACTCAATTATATCAATCAACACTTTTTCACTAAAAAGCCCCGCGGCAGTTTTTTAACTGCCACAGTGCTTCGTTATAATTGTAAAGACAAAGAACTCATTTATGCCAATGCTGGCCATCCGCATGCGTACTTGAAAAAAGCCAATCGGCTGGTTGCTCTAGATCAGGGCGGGATACCGATAGGTGTACTGCGTGAGCAAAATTGGGATACCTACAGGGTTAGCGTGGATGTTGGTGATATTTTGTTTGTTTATACTGATGTTGTCATCGAAACTCAAAATGCCCAAAAAGAGCTATTTGGCTTTGATCGCTTAGAAAAAGCCATTAGTGCCGCCCCCGATGAACCCGAAGCTATGCTGGAGTATCTTGAACAGCAAATGAAACTATTTTGCGGTTTTTCAGAGTTTCAGGATGACTTAACCATGTGTGCTATCCAGTTTATTTAAGTTAATAGAGTATTTTATCATTGAGAAGATGAAGATTGGGATGACGATATCCCGTTTTAGGGCATATCCAGTCGCAGGTTTAATCTTTTTTATCGATAACTAAAAAGCCCTGAGTTAACGCTCAGGGCTTTTTCTATCTTACGGGTTTGTTGGGTGATTAAGCGCTTAATGCTTCAGTTGGGCCAAAGAATTCATAATGAATTTGGTTTTCTGGTATACCTAAGCTGGTGGCGATAGCTAATGCTGCTTTCATAAAGCCAGTAGGGCCAAGTAGGTAAAATTCTACATCGCGGTCTGCAGGCAGTTGCTCCGCAATCAATGATGTATCGATGAAGCCTGTCGCATGAGGTTGGCAATATTGTCCTGGTTGGCTGTAAACATACAACGGCTTGATGTGGTCATGGGTTAAGGCTAGTTGATCAACATGGTGTTTAAACGCATGAACATCACTATTAAGAGCTGCATGAATAAAGCGAATATCACGGCCTGAACCAGCTTCAGTATTGAGCATACTAATCGCAGGCGTAATGCCCACACCGCCGGTGAGTAAAATTAACGGTTTGGTATTTTTGCGTAAAGTGAAATCGCCACTTGGGGCACGTAATTTCACTTTATCACCTAACTGAATGTGGTTATGTAAGTGATTTGATACCACACCATTAGGTTCACGCTTGACGCTAATTCTTAAGTAATCTTTGCCTGCCGCGTCAGATAAACTGTAGTTACGACGCATTGATACGCCATCGATATCATCAAATACCAAGGTTAGAAATTGACCGGCTTCAAAACTTGGCAAACCTTTATCATCAAATGGTTGAAAGTAGAATGAGGTAATCACTGAACTTTCATCTACACGTTTTATTAAAATAAACTCACGCTCGCCGCGCCAGCCACCAGTTGTCTGTTCGTTCTGTGTATAAATTGACTCTTCAGCCGCAATTAATATGCTGGCTAACTGACCGTAAGCTTTGGCCCAAGCATCAATCACTTCGTCTGTTGCAGCATCGCCGAGTACGGCTTTAATGGCCTGTAATAAACAGCTGCCAACCGCATCATATTGGTGCGGCAATATACCTAGTGCGGTATGCTTTTGGACAATTTTACTGACCGCAGCGCTTAAATTACCTAGCTCATCAATATTGGCACCATAAGCAATCACAGCGTTAGCCAGTGCTTTAGGTTGAGTGCCTTTAGCTTGGTTAGTTTGATTGAAATAAGGCAATACTTCAGGATGCTGGGCAAACAGTAATGGATAGAAATGGCTGGTAATGTCATTGGCGTAAAGTTGTAACGCGGGGACAGTGGCCTTAATAATTTGAACAGTTGCAGTGTCTAACATTCATGATTCCTTTTTGGGGAGTAAATAGCGATAAGCTTCAATCAATTACCTTGTATACCTAGACATTACACAGAACGTGCCAATATTTATCATACTGATTTTAAACATATAAATTTAATAAAGGTTAAATTGACCTAGATCAATAAGTGTGTCAAATTAACCTAAATTAGGTTTATTTGACTTATTATGAATATTGTTCCCTTTATCGACATTGTAGAAGACTTAAATCGTGACTTAATAAAATCGGAGCGTTACTTGCGGCTGATTTTAGCGATTCAACGCGCCATTCCGTGCGATGTTGTAGCCTTACTGAAGCTTAAACAGGATCATTTGGTGCCTGTAGCTGTGGTGGGCTTAAAGCAAGAAGCGTTAGCGCGACAATTTTCGATTAACCACCATCCACGCTTGCAGCAAATTTTAACTAACCCACACATTACCCGCTTCGATGCCGACTCAACACTGCCCGATCCCTATGACGGTTTAGTCGATGATGGCAGTGAACAATTGCACGTGCATGACTGCATGGGTAGCACCATTTATATCGATGGTAAAGCCTGGGGCGTTTTAACCTTAGACGCTATGCAAGCAGGTAGTTTTGATTCGCTTAATCCAACTGAAACCCGTGCTTATATTGCTGCTGTGGCCGCTGCGATTAGTACCAGTGAACATATTGAAGCGTTAGAAATTCAAGTTGAACGTAATCATCAAGTGGCACAGTGCATGTTAGCGACTGCAGGGCCGTCGAGCATTATTGGTAACAGTGGCGCAATTACGGATTTATTGTCAGAGATAAATACTGTTGCCGCCAGCGATCTATCGGTATTAATTACCGGGGAAACTGGTGTGGGTAAAGAGTTGGTTGCCAAAAGCATTCATCAACAATCACGTCGTAGCGAGCAACCGTTAGTGCAAATTAACTGTGCAGCACTGCCAGAAAGCATCGTTGAAAGTGAACTCTTTGGTCATGTAAAAGGTGCCTATTCTGGTGCGGTAAGCGATCGTCGGGGCCGCTTTGAGCTTGCCGATGGCGGCACATTATTTTTAGATGAAGTGGGTGAATTACCGTTAGCGGTACAAGCTAAGTTATTGCGTGCATTGCAAAATGGTGAAATTCAGCGTGTTGGTAGCGACAATATTATTGTGGTGGATGTCAGAATTATTGCTGCAACTAATCGTAATTTGCAGCTAGAAGTTAAAGAAGGTAGGTTTAGAGCTGACTTGTATCATCGTTTAAGTGTTTATCCACTGCCTGTGCCAGCATTACGAGATCGCGGTAAAGACGTTATTTTATTGGCAGGCTATTTTTTAGAAAAAAGCCAACATCAACTTGGGGTCGCGAAACTGAGGTTGCAACAAAGCGCGATTAATCAATTAGCCCAATATCATTGGCCCGGCAATGTGCGTGAGTTAGAGCACTTGCTTAGTCGCGCTGCCTTAAGGGCCATTAGTGAACAAGGTCGTCATGCTAGTATTATTAGTATTAGCCCTGTGCATCTGGGGTCAGAGTTTATGGCGAGTCATTCTGAAGTACCACAGCAAACCGCGATGGAGAATCAATCCACCAATGATTCAACGGCTACGTTATCCCAAGTGATAACCCAAGGACTGCGTGATGCCACCGATGAGTATCAGCGGCAAGTCATACAAACAGTATTCTTGACTGAGCGAGGTAACTTAGCTGCAGTTGCAAGGTCCTTAAAGCTAGATAGAAGTAATTTAATTCGTACCATGCGTCGTTTAGCGCTTGACCCTAATACGGGTGAGTAAAGCGAAACAATACTGGTTAAGTCAGTAAACGGTTCGAGCTTATCTTATTGAGTCAGCATATTTTTTGTTGTTTGAGAAATTTATTAGCATAAATACAGGTCAATGTAAGTTGAGTGAGATAAATTAGGATTACCTAAAGGATGAATGTGATGCAAAAAAGCAGTTTAAGTAATATTGCGTTAGTGGTGGCATTGGTTGCAGTGGCACTTGCCGTATTAATGGTATTTGGATCGACAATAGGATTATGGGATCCCATAGTCGGCTTCATGGCCAGCCGTAATTACAATAACTTGCTGGGATATGTTGTCGTCGTGATTGGGTTAGTTGCATTAATTACCAGCTTTACCATTAAGCAAAACAGTCGTGCTAAGGGTAGAGGGCTTATCAATTCGACCATAGCATTAGTGCTTGGATTAGGCATATTGGCGCCGAGTATTGTGGCATTGGTTATTGAGCCAGTTAAATACCCACCTATTCACGATATAACCACTAATACCCAATCGCCACCGCAATTTGAATTTTTAACTGACAGCCGTGAAGGCGCTAAAAACAGCTTAGTTTATGGTGGACCCGAAATCGCTGCGCAGCAACTGCAAGCTTTTCCTAATATTAACCCTATAGTGTCAGACTTAACCGCTGATGCGGCTTATCAAAAGGCACTTATGGTTGCGGAGTCAATGGGTTGGACTATTGTCGCTCAAGACCCAAAGGCACGTCGTTTTGAAAGTACCTCAAGAACCCCATTTTTTAACTTCGCAGACGATATTGTTGTGGTCGTGTCTGTATTAGAGCAGGGTAGCCGTATTGATTTACGCAGTGTATCGCGGGTTGGAATCGGCGATCGCGGTGTCAATGCACAACGCATTCAAGAATTTAGCCTGCGGTTTGCTGAATAAATTAAGTCGCAGGTTTTAACAAGTAAAAGGAGCATAGAATGCTCCTTTTACTTGTTAGCTATTAAATAAAGAGGTGCCCAAATGCGTTACAGTGATGGATATCTTGTTCCACAATCTAGTGCGTCATTATGTTGCTTATTGTTTCTATTGCTCAGGAGTCACGCAGATAAAGTTAACTGCATCTTCCATGTTACCTGTACCGCTATAGGTTGCCACTTGTGGGAAAGGGCATAATGGTCTTGTCCGTGTTTTAGACCAGTTAGCGGGTAACTCAGTATTTTCAGAACGAACAGAAGCATTTATGCTCTCAGGTGCTTGCCCTTGTTCTACCCATGCAACGAGAGAGTCAAGCATGTCAAAGCGGTCTGTAGCTAACCCCTTACCGCAATGGTTCATACCAGGGACTAAATATAAGCGAGCAAACTCGTCGGCTTGATTTTCATTGACGTTTTGCAAGCCTTTGTACCAGTTAACTGTATCGTTAGGTGAAAATACTGCGTCAGAAGTACCATGAACGACCATTATCTTAGCGCCTCGATCTCTCAATACAGTTAGATCAGTTGGATTTGGTGGTGTCATGAATGTCATTCCTGACTGGGTGTAAGTATCATCAATCGCATAAATACGCTCAACATCGGTATCCATATCAAAAGGCATCACAAATTCATATGCACCGAGTTCCGTTGAACCATTATAAGGGGTTGGTGCGGTTGAGAATATAAATGCCACAGCGCCTGGATCTCTCATCATCGCCATGAAAAATTCCCAGTTATAATAATCATTGGTGCCCATGCCTGCATCATAGGGGAAGTCTGAATAAATGGCCGCATCTGTATTGCTATTACGTGGCCCAGACATAATGTTTGTCATTACAGACTTCTGCGCAGCAGTTAAACATGTGCCATCTCGGTCAGCTGGACAGGTTGGCACATCTCGATCTAAATCAAATGCATCTTGGCAACCATAAGTATCTTGTACCATTCCGTCGCTTGCACCATCTAATGCATCACATTGCTGTGCGACTTTACTTGCAACGAGTGCAAACTCTTCTTGGGTGAAGCCATTTTGTAAAGATGCGAGCACATTTTCGACGTCAATATCTACTAGGCTTGAATATTGCTGAATACCATAAAGCTGTGAAACAGCTGCTTTGGGTAAGTTGAACCCTGGGTTACCCACTAAGAAACCATCATATAAATCGGCATAGCGTGTTGCGGCAACCATGGTATGGCGTCCACCGTTTGAGCAACCTCCAAAGTAAGAACGATCAGGCTGTTTACCATACGCGGTTTCAATTAAAGATTTAGCCATTGGCGTGAGTTCGGCAACCGCATTGTAGCCATAATCTAAGCGTGCCTGAGGATCTAGCCCAAACATGGGTGTTGCTGATGCGTGTCCGGTGTCGGAACTGATGACTGCAAAGCCTTTGTTTAGCGCACCAGAATCCTTGCTTGCAGATGTAAGGAAACGACCAACGGCTTTTTGCACTTTACCATCTAAGCCGCCATTGGCTTGGTAATAAAAACGGCCATTCCAGTCTGACGGTAAACGCATTTCAAAACCAATAGCGTACTCGGCATCACCATCCATCCCTATGCCAGTTCTTTCGTTCATTTTCCCTGTGATTAAACAATGTGAAGGAGACGGGTAAATTTCGCCTGCGTCATATTCCACATCACCCGCGGGGATAAGTTCTGCACTGATAATTGTAGTGTCGGCATAATTGAACTCAGTTGCGAGTGTGGCACAACTGGTGATACTTGCAGGTATGGCGGCCTCAAGTTGTGGAATGCCTTCCGTAGATGAGTCACTATTGCAGCCGTAAAGAGCAATACACAAAGGTGCTAAAGCTAAGGGAATCCATAGATTTTCCGTTTTCATATTAATCCTCATTATTCATACCTGAATGGTAATATGTTAAACGTATAACATATGATTTGCAGGGTAAATACTGATAAGAATTTAATGACTAATGGGTCTCAGTTTCTACATTGTTGGGAAATAGATCGCAGTTGGTTTGACAAAACAGAAATTTAAGCAGCTTTTAACTAAGATAAATACTTTGCTAGCAATGTGATAATGTCATTTGGATTGGCTGAGGTGTTTTGTACAGAGGCTGCAAATCTTGTTGAGCTTTGTTTTACTATGGGTATAAAAAAAGGCTCATGAATAAACATGAACCTGCGTATAATCAAGACTGTACAGTATAATAATGCTTATTTTTCAGTGTCTCTATAATCTTTTTCTACAGCGTTGAGCCTTAGGGTAAATGCTTGTAAGTGTGTGCGCATTTCTGCCTCAGCTTGTTGACCGTCTTGTGCGATAACCGCTGCAATAATTGCGTCATGCAGGCCTACTGGATGGACTTTGTCATGGCTAGGTTCAAATTTTGAAGTTGCATTACTGATAACTTGCAACAGAGATTTGACGATAGCCGCGAGAAAACGATTTCCTGACATATCAGCTAAAATATAATGCACTTTCTGGCGTGAATAAACGGTATCAGAATAGTCTAATATGTGTTCTTCACAGCGAGAGGCCTCACGTAATTTTTCTGCCAGTTCAGGGGTGCAATTTTGCGCTGCTAATTTAGCCACCATAGGCTCAATTTGTAATCTTGCCTCGCAGACTTCGGCGAATGACATTTTTTCCATGATGAACAATTCCTGACACACATTAGTCAGTCGTTCAAATGTCATCAGTTTTACGAAAGCGCCACCCATCGCACCTTGTTTAATTTCTACAAGGCCACTCGCTTCAAGTCCCTTGATTGCTTCTCGCACTACAGTGCGACTTATTTGAAACAATTCAATGAGTTCTCGTTCGGATGGTAGTTTATCACCAGCTAAATACTTACCTTCAAAAATAGCATTCTTTAGTTGGTTTCCTATTTCATCGGAAGCTTTCATGTGTTTGACGGAGGTAAAGTTAACCAAGTTCAGTGTCCTAAATTTGTTCTGGTTTATATTCTATCATGCTCATACATATGCTTAATAGTTATGCTGATGAAATATCCTTGTTTTCCCACTCCTATTTATGCGTCACAACTGCTTGTAAGTATATGACTCAAATTCGATTATTTGCTTTCTGCTGATATTCATCTGTTGAATTTCTCTCATCGGTAATGCCTATTATATTTTTGTTGTTAGAAAGTCACAAAATCACTTTTTTTTGAGAGCTACTCCAAAGATGCAATAACTATCCCTTTATGGGTAATATCATATGTCATACATTTAACGTATCAAATTTGGGGTTAACATTAACTATTATCATATTAAGACTTTTCCCCACTTTCTGAGCGAACCCTACTTTTGATGCAAGTAGAACACAGTAGCTCTGTACGGTTATGAGCGGGTCCAATATCGCAGTTAATGCTGTTGGCCCCATTGTGACAGTGAGGGCAAAAGGAGTATGACAATGAGTAATAATGATTCAAAGAAGCCGGAAGCAATCGATCAATACACCGCGAATGTCCTGCAAAATGGTATTTCACGACGTAGCTTTTTAACTCGTGCTGCAGTGGGTACTGGCGCAGTTGCATTTACCGGTCTAAGTGGCGGAATGGCTTCTGCTGCAACAGATGAAGCCTGCCAAAACGCAGCTAAAAGTTCAGATGGCGGCGCAACGTTAGAGTTTATGCCTAAGCCGAAACCGATTTCTGACAGACTGATCGTATCGACACAAACGTTCGACGTGGTTGTGGTTGGTGCGGGTGCTTCAGGTGTTCCTGCAGCACTATCAGCGGCTGAGAATGGCGCTAAAGTTGCGGTATTACAAAAGCAAGCGATTGTCGTTTCTCAAGGTAACACAGGTTCTGGTATTGATTTGGCCAACAGCGATAAGGCTGGTGTCGAAGCCATGGTTAGCCGTTTAATGAGCGACAGTGCTCACCGTTGTCACCCTGAACTTGTTAGAGAATGGGCGTATAACTCTGGTGAGGCAGTTTCTTGGGTTATCGATCGTGCTAAAAAAGGTGGCGCGCAAATCGTAGACCAAGGCACTAAAGTGCAACATGGTATCCGTGGTGTCACTGAACATAAGCTCAATTTTGTGACCTCATTTTGTGGCCCTAAGCCATATACCACAGGTGACGGCATGCGTGATTTAGCTAAAGTAGCTGAAAAAGCGGGTGTTAAATTCTTCTTCAACATGCCTGCACAACAACTAATCCAAGATGAATCTGGCAAAGTTATTGGTGTTATTGCCAAAGACCGTGATGGCAAATACCACAAATACCTTGCTAAAAAAGGTGTGATTTTGTCGTCTGGTGATTATCAGAATAACGAAGCAATGTGTAACTTCTTCATTCCTGATTTGAAGCATTTTGAACGCAAGCAAATGGATCGTACTGGCGATGGTTTCTCTATGGCTTACTGGGCCGGTGGCGTAATCGAACCTATCGGTCATACCAAAATGTTGCACGATTTTGACGCCGGTCCAGCTTCAATGTGTGATATGCCATTCCTTGCTGTTAACCGCAAAGGTAATCGTTTCGTCAATGAAACGGTTGAAATGTCATTGATGAATAACTACCTACGTGATGCAGAAAATGCGGGTAACTACTCTCAAGTCTTTGATTCTAATTACATGGACCAAGCTGCTAACTGGCCTGGAAAACTGTACTCACCTGAAGAAATGAAAATCTATATGCCTGAAGATCCAGCGCCTAAGGTCGGCGTGTTTGCATCTCAGACAAATACCTACTCAGCCAATACCTTGGAAGAGCTTGCAGTAAAACTGGAATGTGACCCTAAAACCTTCGTTGCCAATGTTAAGCGCTATAACGAGCTTTGCAAAACCGGTAAAGATGACGATTTTGGTAAGCCTTCATCAAAAATGCTTCCTGTTGTTAAAGCCCCTTTCTATGGCATTCACCGCCGCATGCGTATCTCAACCCTTTGTTCAGGAATGCTAGTCGATAAAAATCATCAAGCGCTTGATGCTGATGGCAACAAAATTGGCGGCTTATTCGTTATCGGTAACTTAGGTGGTGGCTTCTATGGTGGCGTTGATTACCCACTGACTGTATTCGGATTGTCACTAGGACGTTGTTATACGTTTGGCTACTTAGCAGGTAGGTATGTGGCCAAGCTATAAAACGAACACCCAGTTAAATGGATGCCTGACACTTGGCAACCTTCCCAATGAATAATGGAATAACACAATGAAGAAATTAACACTGCGCAACATCATGCTTTGTCTTGCATTGAGCTTTTTCGCAAGCGGTGCAATGGCAAACAATAACACCTTATTGGATCAAACTCATGCGGCTAAAGGACTCAAATGTGCTAGCTGCCACGGTAAAGCTGAAATTCGTGAACCTGTGACTATGTCTAAATGCGTGACATGTCATAACACCCAAAAGCTAGCAGCCAAAACCAAGAATGTGAAACCTACAAATCCACATGAAAATCGTCATTTTGGCACTGAAACTGACTGCCTTAAATGTCACAGCGTACACCAAAAGTCAGAGAACTACTGTGGCAGTTGCCACCTTCGTTTTGACTTTGTTGTGCCATAAGTCGGCCATTTGGCACCTTAATATCTCGACCATAAGAAAAGTTAACAATAATTAGGATGAGAAAAATGATGATGAAAACAAAACTACTACCTTTGGTTGTGGCATGCCTAGCAGCAAGCCCAGCCTTTGCGGCCGAGCCAATGGCCAATTTATTTAATGACGGCAGTGTAAATGGTCAATTTCAATTATTTGACTTCCAACGTAACTTTGATGGCGATAGTACTGATCGACGTGATACATCATTCGGTGGTCTTTTCTACCTGCGATCCGGAGAAGCTAACGGTATAAGCTTTGGCAGTTCATTTGCTTCAGCTAACCCAATTTGGGATGCAAACGATGATGGTCTGTATGGCCTTGTTGGTGGTGGAGCGCCGGGCTCTAAGGTTGAACGTACATCTGTTAACCGTTTGCAAGAATACTTTGTTAGCGGCAACTGGTACGACACTAAAATAGTGGTTGGTGCGCAAGAGTTACGAACTCCCATGATGAACCCGTTCCCATTAAGAGCAATCCCGTTCACCTATCGCGGTGCCAGTATTAAGAATACCTCAATTGAGAACTTGGGCGTGTCAGCGCTGTATATCACTGATTACATGGGCTGGACCAACGAAGAGTTTGCTAGTGTGGCTGATGGTATCCGGGGGGAATTTGCACGTAAGGGCGTTTTCATCGATGTTGAAGACAACCCTATTTACGCCTTAGGTTTAGATTACAATCTGCCGTTAAATGCGGTCAAAGCCAAAACCAGTCTGTGGTACTACTCCATGGAAGACGTTTACAATCAGTATCATGTGAAATTGGACATGAGCGGTAAAATGGGCGCTGCCAACTGGTACTTCATTCCGTCTTATTTAAAACAAGACTCTACAGGTAAGCTAGATCAGAGCGCTGCACAGTTTGATACTTACCAGGCTGGGTTCCATTTAGGGATGAAATGGAGTGGGTTTGATGCCACGATTAAGTACGCAAAAACCGGTGATGGCGATGTTGTTGCCCCATTTGGTGATGAAAAAGTGATCATTCAGCAGGTGATTCAGTCTTCGCGTGCTAATGAAGAAGGTTACGGTGCTCAGCTAGCATACAACTTTGCACCTGACTCTGCTCTCAGTGGTGTGAGCACATATCTTAACTGGGCTAGTTATCAGATTGATGGTGATTCAAGTAAAGACATTGATGAAACCGACTTGTCTGTTACTTACGATCTTTCTCAGTTTGTAAATGGTCTAAGTGTACGCGCACGTCATGCCATTGTTAATTACTCTACAGGCGATGACCTAACTGACACTCGTTTTTACGTCTACTATAAATTTGCTTTGTAATTGGGTTACAGCATATAGACTAGCTCTAAAATAGAGTGACGTTTTGTTAAGCCAGTTGGAATATCCAACTGGCTTTTTTATGTCAGTTAGCTTGCAGAATGCGTGGTTTAGGTTGTCAGCATAGAATGATCGATGCTGATTTCCTCGGTGTAGAAATCAAGTGTGTCGTTATAATTTTGCTGGAATTATGAATGGATTAATTATCTATTTCGGATGTTTATCATTTAACTGCAGTAAATCCCAAAGATTGCCATAAAGATCTTCAAATACCGCCACAGTGCCATAGTCTTGCTCTTGAGGCGGGCGCACAAACTTAATCCCATCAAGTTGCATGCGGTTATAGTCGCGCCAAAAGTCATCGGTATTCAAAAAAAGAAATACCCGTCCGCCAGCTTGGTTACCAATAAAATCATGTTGCTCTGGTTTTGATGCCCGCGCTAACAGCAAAGATACCCCGTTTGAACCCGGAGGTGCGACTACAACCCAGCGTTTGTCTTGTTCTGCTTGATAGGTGTCTTCAATCAATTCAAACTTCAATTTATTGACATAAAAATCGATGGCTTCATCGTAATCATTCACCACTAGCGCGATGTGAACTATAGACTGTTTCATTATTATCCTTTGATAGCTTTGTAAGTTAGCGTTGTATATTAGCTAGTGAGTTAATGCAAAATTTACTGTGCCATCGATTATGCATTAATTAATCTGAACTCGGGATAACAAATACCTCGCAAACAGCCCTTTGCCTTGCTAACTGCGTTATTTTTTACATGAGAAGACTTGCAACAGGCCCGCTATTGACGCGTTAATTGGTCAGGTTTGGTGATCTTGACGCATAAAAAAAGCCACAGTAATGAACTGTGGCTTACTGATACTAGCGAGTCAGTTAATTCTAAATCGATTAGTTCTTTTTAGAATATTTTGCCGCTTCTTCACCTGCTAAGCGACCGAAGGTGATGATGCCTGAAATTGCATTGCCACCTAAGCGGTTAGCACCATGAACACCACCAGTGACTTCACCAGCGCCATACAAGCCAGGTATAACCTGTTTCTGAGCATTCATGACTTCAGTTTTAGTGTCGATCATCACGCCACCCATAGTGTGGTGAACCCCAGGTGTCACTTCGATTGCATAGTAGTTACCTTCGTTTAGTGCACGAGGTAGATTTGGACGCTCAAAATCAGTGTCTTTACCGCTGCTCACTAAGCTATTATAACGTGCAACTGTTTCGGTTAACGCTTTACCGTCAATACCTTCCATCTTGCCTAATTTCACTAAGCTGTCTGCCGATGGTGCAACACCTAAACCAATATACTTATCGATTTTAGACAGTGATTTACGTACAGAGTCATCAAAAATCAAATAAGCTGATTTACCCGTTTGCGCTAAGATTGCCGCTGATGCTTTATCACGAGTGGTAATTTCGTTAACGAAACGCTTACCTTCACGGTTAACCAAAATCGCACCATTACCACGTACCGCTTCAGTGACCATTACGCCACCTTTTACTGATAGTGTTGGATGAGCTTGGATGTATTCCATGTCTTTCAAAGCGCCACCGGCATTTTCAGCCACATCCAGACCATCACCTACAGCACCAGGTTGGTTAGTAGAGATAAAGCCTTTTAATGAAGGATCAAGCTTAGCGACACGTTCGTTATTTTTAGCGAAACCACCCGTTGCTAAGATGACTGCATCGGCTTTCACCCAGTAGTAACCTTTATACATTCCCTTAACCAGAATACCTTTCACTTTGCCGCTGTCATCTTTAAGCACTTCAATGCCACGAGTGTTCATGCGTAAGTCGATATTGCGTTTTACGGCATTATCATAAAGCACTTGAACAACATGAGCACCCACACCTGCGCCACCAGTTGGACGGTGTGCACGCTTAACCGATGCACCACCCATCATGCCAACATCGGTTAAATCGGCGCCCATTTTGGTCATCCAATCAACTGAGCCTTTAGAGTGCGAGCTTAAGACTTCAACTAATGCTGGATCGTTTATATCGCGGCCGCCTTTCATGGTGTCTTTGAACATTAGCTCAGGGCTATCTTTAATTTCTTTGGCTTTTTGTTGATCAGTCCAAGCAGCGTTCATGCCACCTGCAGCCAATTTAGCGTTACCGCCGATAACAGGCTCTTTTTCAATCAGAATGACTTTCGCACCATTATCTGTTGCCGATATTGCCGCAGAGAAACCTGCGCCACCAGAACCGACAACCACTACATCAACCGTATCGTGAGGTGCACTAGCAAGAGCAGCCTGACGTTCTGTTTTATCTTTGGCCAGTTCAGCAATAGTGGGTTCGTCACGTTTCCATTTTTTAGCATATGGCATATTGAAATCGAAGCTGTGGCAAGAATCACAGTACACCATCGATTTTTCGTGCGCGCTGTGACATGAGGTACAAGCCACTTCACCAGGAAAATGTGAAGCATGGGCATTGTAATGTTCATGTTTTGTGGTTTCAGCCACTTTAGCTAAAGTGCCATGGCAAGAAACACATTGGGCATTTTCATAGGTTAAGCTGTCGTTTGATAGCTCGCCATCTGGAGTATGACAGCTATCACACTCTTGGTTTTGCTCATGGAATTCAGCTAAGTTATCAGCCGCAACAGCGTTGCCCATTAGGCCTGCTGTGCCCATTAGCGTGGCAAGGCAGACTGCAAGTTTCATTTTTTTCATTTTTGCTCCTCCTTCTAAACCTAATGATGCTTAGTTGATTAGGTATAAAAGCCAGTTATTGTTTTAGTGTGGCTGAAGTGAGATCACTTCACTTTAAAAGTTCGGTCTAAAATTAGGTGTTAAGTTGTTCAGCGGTTACTTCTGCTTACCTTAATCTTTATCCATGCCACTAAAACCAGCAATAAGATAAACACCAGCAGTGACAGAAATGACAACTCAATCACAAGCATGAAAAGGTGCTATGCAAAGATGCATAGCTATAAGGGCGTGTATGCACTTTTGCATAGCTTATGTGGCGCTAGATCACATCGAATTAATATTTAGGTAAAAGGTACATAATGATTTACTAATTCGCGGAATGCGGCACAGTTTCAAATGAGCGAAATAGTTAACATCGCAGTATGAAGATCCTATTACTATTAGTTATTACCCTCACTTTTCCTGCATTCGCGCAAGACAGCATTGTGCTAGGTGTGCATTCAAAAACAGCGCCATTAGAGTGGCGTAATAACGGAGTGGATCAAGGATTTAACATTGAGTTGATGGATAGAATTGGTCAGCTTACTAACAAGCGCATTCTTGTGCGGCGTAAGAGTTTTCAGCAATTAGTTCAAGATGTGTATAACCCTAACAGCGATATTGACGTGATTGTTGTGGTGAGCCCGGTGAACATGGATCGTAAGTTGGCTCAATCTGATCCTATCTATGCCACCCACGCTAAAGCTTATACTTTGCAGGGTAAGGGGTTAATTAACAGTTGGGCAGATTTGATTGGTAAGCGGGTGGCCATTAAAAAAGGCGCTTTTGTTGATGTTTTTTTATCTGATCATCTGCAAAACTTTGATCGCGTGGATGTTGATTTGTATGAAACCGGTTTTCAATTACTGATTAAAAATCAAGTCGACGTGGTGATTGCTGAAAGCTTTGTTGCGCGGCGTTTACTTCCGTTGTATCCATCGGTGCGCAGTTCGAGTGATGCCCTCATTTATGGCGCGTTTAATTTTGTCGCTAATGAGTCGAAAACTGAACTCATGTATCAAATTAATGAAGCGCTTAGGCAGTTAAAATTATCAGGCGAATACGACAGACTGGTTAATAAATGGTTTGGTACCGGGCGTGAAAAAGTGGATTTAACCTCTTCTGAAAAGCGCATGTTTGCTCTAGCCATTTTAGTGGCGATTATTTCTGCTATCGGGATGATTTTCACCGGATTGATAAGCGCTAGTTTACGCCGTCATACTAAAGCCCTTGATGCCGAACTCATTCAGCGCAGGCGCATTGAAGCTGAGATATCTGAATTATCTAAACAGTTCCAATCTGTTCTCGATGGCATCCCCAATGGTGTAACCATAGTAAACCAAGACTTGCAGCATTTATGGAGTAACGATAACAATATTCATTTGTTAGATTCAGCAGCATTTTACTATATCGACAACCATGCATTTGTTCTTAAAACGGCGGTGCTCGAGGTACTCTCTAGCCAAACCCCCTTGATTGCAGAGATGCGCTATCAACAGCAGTTTTGGCAATTACAAATCCATCCTATTGCAGAAAAACAAGTGGTGATTCTACTTGAGGAAACCACTGAGCAGCATAGATTGAGGCAAGCAAATGAAGAAGTTAGCCGCTTAGCGTCACTAGGGGAGTTGTCTGCGGGAATTGCTCATGAAATCAATAATCCAACCGGCCTGATTGTGCATGCGGTATCATTATTTACCGCGGCCTTAAAAGACTTAACCCCAGCAGCAAGGCATTATCAGCAACAAAATCCTTTTTGGCTTATTGCAGGATTACCCCCAGATGTTGCCATTGAAGAGCTTCAGTACAGTTGCGGCTCTATTGAAGAGGGCGCCAAACGTATCAGCCGAATTGTTAATGATTTAAAACGTTATGCCATGCCGCATATTGCCGATCAATATGCTCGAGTAAGCCTAAATGACGTGGTTCAAGTTGCCCAGCGTCTTACCGCTAATCAAACCAAGGTCCATCAGATCAGCATGAGGTTATGTCAACCTAGTCCTATAATTAAGGGCGATGCGCAACAGTTACATCAGGTATTAATCAACCTTATTCAAAATGCTTGTCATGCCTGCACTGAACAACATGGCGAGATTATTATAGAAACTCGCATTGCTGGCAATACGGCAATATTGAGCATTATCGATAACGGTTGCGGCATGAATAGCGCCACGCTCAAACGTATTACCGAGCCCTTTTTTACCACCCGTCGCAACGAGGGCGGCAGTGGTTTGGGTTTATCGGTATGCAGCAAAATAATTAAAGAGCATCAAGGCGAAATGCAGATGCAGTCGAGTTTAGGCAAAGGCACGCAAATTAGTCTGATTTTTGCATTGGAACAACACATATGAAATTGGCCAGAAATATTCTGTTAATCGACGACGAAGCCGCCTGGTTACGCACACTCGCGATAACCCTTAACCGTCTCGTTCCTGAGGCTGACATAGATACTTGTTTAGACAGCCGTCAAGTACACAGCCGCTTACAAGTGGGTGATTATGCGCTAGTACTGGTCGATCTTACTATGCCATTTCACTCTGGCGAAGAGCTGTTAGCGATGATCCGCAGTGACTTTCCCAATACTCGGGTGATTATTGTGACTGGGGTGAATGAGGTTGATACCGCAGTGCGCTGTATTAAAAATGGCGCTTATGACTACTTCATCAAAACAGACAATGTCGATAATCTCGCGCGTACGGTACGCCGAGCGCTAGAAGTGGTTGGGCTTGAAAGAAACTACCTGTATATCAAAGAAAAATTCTTAAGTCGTACTCTAGATAACCCGCAAGCGTTCAATAATATTTTAACTTGTGAGCCACAGTTATTAGATCAATTTCGTTATCTTGAAGCCGTATCTTGTAGCCCTGAACCCTTGCTAATTTATGGTGAAAGCGGCACTGGCAAAAGCGAGTTCGCCAAATCTTGCCATGCGCTTTATAACCCGAATGAACCTTTTATTAGCATTAATCTTGCCGGTATTAGTAGCGAGTCCTTTGAGCAAAAAATGAGTGGCCAGCTGTATCATCACCATAATGGCGAGCTTGAAGCGGTTGCAGGCCTATTGCATCAAGTAGGAAGTGGGGTGCTGTATTTGAATGAAATAGGCGCGTTGCCTCTGGATGCACAAGTTAAGCTATTAGCGCTGTTAGAAACTAAACAATATTACCCTTTAGGCAGCGACACCGCTTATCCGGTTAAATGTAAGTTTGTGGTATCGACTCAAGATGACTTACTCAAACTACACCAAGCTGGTGAGTTTAGAAGCGATTTACTCTACCGCTTACGGGCTCATAAAATTAAATTACCACCGTTAGCAGAACGGCAGTTAGACATTGCTATGTTAATCAATCATTTCATCGCCCTTGCTGCCGCTGAAATGAATCTACCTGCGCCTATTCAGCCTCCCGCTTTAGCGCCCAAACTCGCCAGTTATGATTTTCCTGGTAACCTTCATGAACTCAAAGGCATGGTTTTTGATGCTGTGAGCCGAAGTGATGGCATAGCGCTTAATACCTCTGCTTTTATGGAAGCGATTAATGAACACAAGTCATTAACGGCAGCGCCACAAGACCGCGTTATTTTCCCCAAACAACTGCCCACGATAGCGCAGATGAACCAAGCATTAATGGACGAAGCCATGAGCCGCACTGCCAATAACCAAACCGCAGCAGCGCAAATACTGGGTATTAGTCAAAGTGCGCTGAGCCGCCGGCTTAAAGGGAGTTAGCTGTAAATACAGAATATTTATAAAACATAATTTTGTTCCTATTTACGCTTTTCGCATTTCAATATGGCTCTTTGAGAGATTCATTTACCTAACAACGTTCACCTTAACCTCGCCTTAACCCCTCCATCGGTATGCTGGTGCCATTATTGTGTAATACACAGGTTTGGGGATGCAGTTGATGATGGTAAAACCGGCGCTACGAAAAGCGATGCTGGCACTGATGGTGACGAGCCTGTTGGGCTGCAGCAGTGTCGATAATGTCAATTACGCTGACCGAGCCAGTCAAGCTGAGGCGAATACGAGCCAACGTTTAATTGAGCAGTTGCTGCTGGCCTCAAAGACACAAGATGTGCCGACACAATCGATAGCGCGTTTAACTGACTTAGTTAATGTGCCTGAGTTGCAAAGCTTTATATCTGCTGCTCTGCAGAATAACCCTAGTTTGCAACAAAGCGTAGTGGCATTGAAAATGGCCTATGCCCAACACGGTATTACTTCTGCTAGCCGTTTGCCGTCAGTAGATGCCAGCTTTAGCGGCACTTCAACCGAAGACAGCGATGACAGTTATACCACTGATATTACCGTGAGTTGGGAGCTAGATTTATGGCAAAAAATTGCTGACAGCAGCAACGCTGCATTAAAAGACATTGCCAGCACGCAAGCCAGTCTTCAAAGCGCGCAAGACTTAGTCGCCGCCAACGTGATGCGCAGTTGGTTAGACATTAGCCTTAAACAACAACTTGTGGCGATTGAAACCCAGCGTTTAACGGTATTAGACAACAATAAAGCACTTATTTTAGCGCGTTATCGTGTTGGCTTAGGCAGTTTAGAAGATCTCGATAATGCCAATACTAGTGTCGCCAGTACACAAGCTACCTTAGCCGATTATCAACAACAGCTTGCCCAAAGCAAGCGCGATTTGACCTTGCTTACAGGGCAATGGACCGGCAACGATTTAGCGGTAAACATTACTGCGGAATTTCCTGCAGTGTTGAATCCTATTAGTTCACTAGGGCAACAAAATCTAAGTCAACGTCCTGATATTAAAACTGCATTTTACAATATTGAAGCCGAAGCATTACGTACCGATGCCGCCTATAAGGCTATGTTGCCGTCGATCAGTTTATCAGCCAGTTTGACCGACATGGCGCAGTCGCCAACAGATGCATTACTCACCGGACCTTTATGGAGTGTGCTTGGGCAATTATCTGCGCCCTTGTTCCAAGGTGGCAAATTATCATCACAAGCTGAGTTAGCCCAATTAACCACAGAGCAGCGCTATTGGGTCTATCAAGAAACCCTATTAAATGCGGTTAACGAAGTGGAAAATACTGTGGGCCAAGAATACTCCCTCGCCAAACAACAACAGCATTTAATCGAAGCGCAACTCAGCGCCGAGCGCAGTTTTGTCAGTTACGAGCAAAAGTATCGTCAAGGCTTAGTCGACATTTTTGATTTACTAACCGTGCAACAGCAAACCTTTGATGTTGAAGCGCAACTTGCTAACACCATTTATAACCGTCTTATAAACCGTATTGATTTAGGCCTAGCGTTGGGCTTAGGGGTATTACATGAAGCTTAATCGTCTAAACGTTATTGTCACCGTATTATCATTGGGCAGTATTTTTGCTGCCTTAGGTTATACCGTCTCGCAATTACCGCCTGCGCCTAACCAACAAGCATCTACTACAGAGCAACCTATTAACCCAGTGGCGAGTACAGCAGCAATCTCATTATTACCTCAAGTGGGGGTAGTGGCTGTCAACGGACAACAATATCAAGCTGAAGTCATCGGTTTTGGTGAAGCAAGACCACGTTATGAACTTACGTTAAGCGCCGAAGTAAGCGGTAAGATTGACAGTGTTCATCGTCAGTTTGAATCCGGTCTGGTGATTAAAAAAGGCACAGTATTAGGCCAAATTAATGATATCAGTTATCAGCAAGCATTAACGCAAGCGCAAACCGATGTCGCCCAGGCTGAGCTCGATTTACTCGAGGAACAACGCCAAGGTGAACAAGCAAAATCAGAATGGTTACGTTCAGGTTTTTCTGGTGAGCCTGAATCACCGTTAGTGCTCAGAACACCACAATTGGCCCAAGCGACTGCCGCATTAGAAAATGCCAAGTTAACCCTTAAAAAAGCTAAGCAAGATGTGGCCTATACCAAGATTACTGCGCCATTTGATGCGCTAGTGGTGAGTCGTGATATTCAGCCCGGAAGTTATGTACAAACCGGCACCCAACTGGGCACTTTATACAGCGTTGCAGACGTTGAAATTAATGTGCCATTGTCAGATTTACAGTGGCAAAACCTGCCAGAGTTTGACAATGCACAGCTTGCTAAAACCCCTTGGGATGTCACCTTGTACAGCGCCGATGGTCGTAACCAGTGGCAAGGTTATATTGAGCGTGTTGAACAGCATTTAACCCAAACTAGTCGTCAACGTTCATTAATTGTGGTGGTCGACAATCCACTCACGCAACAAACTCACTTGTATCCAGGCACCTTTGTTAAAGCACAAATCAACGGCAAATCATTAAGTGATTTATGGCAATTACCGTCGTCGGCTATTTCACAACAAGGTGATATTTGGTTTATCAATGATAGCAGTCAATTGGCTAAATCAGCTGCCAATATCGCCTTTGAAAAAGACGGTTTTGTGTATGTATTGCCTATTGTTAGTGAGCAAAGAGGTCGACCGAGCTTAATCCAAATTGTTAAGCGCCCTTTAAGCAGCTTTAAAGTGGGCACTAAGGTGCTTGCTAAGTTAGAGGTTTAAGCCATGTCGGGATCTCAATCTACACACTCAGGGGCGATAGCCTGGTTTGCTAGAAATTCAGTAGCGGCTAACTTGCTGTTAATTGCCATGATAATCGTGGGTCTTTTCTCCTTAGGCAGCTTACGCAAAGAGGCCTTTCCGAGTTTAGAACCCGACAGGGTGACAGTGTCGGTGACTTACGACAGTGGCGACCCAGTGCTGGCTGAAGAAGGCATAGCAATTAAAATTGAAGATGCATTAGAAACCGTGCCGGGCATAAAACGGATAACGTCAACATCCAACGCCAATGGCAGTAGTGTGATAATTGAGAAAACCAGCGCTTATGATTTAGACACTTTACTCACTGATATTAAAACCAATGTCGATGCGATTTATAACTTTCCTAGTGAAGCTGAAAAACCCGTTATTGATAAAATGCGCATGCAAGATCATGCCTTGTGGATTGAGATCTACGGCGATGCTGACCGCGCGACGTTGCAGGCATTAGCCGAACAACTTAAATCGGATTTATTAAGTCAGTCAGCCATTCACGATCTCGAGATTAAAGCCAAAGCCGAACCGATGATTTCTATAGAAATTGATGAAGCTAAGTTGCAAGCCTATGGACTGACGTTTGCCTCCGTGGCCAGTGCTGTGAATGCCGAATCGTCAGCATCCATTTCGACTAGCCTATATAACGACGACAAAACCGTGCGGCTAAAAGTATCACAGCAAGCTTACCAATTAGACGATTTTATGGCGATTCCGGTGATCACCAACAGTCAAGGTTCGCTGATAACCTTAGGTGATATTGCGACTATTAAAGACGGTTTTGCCGACGATACCTTTGTGTTGTCGCGTTATAACCAAGCTAACTCAAGCGCGATTGAAATTGTGATGGACGAAAATGGCGATATTGTTGATATTGTTGAGCAAGCTAAGCAAGTCGTCGAAAAATGGCGCAGTTCTAATGTATTACCCGACAACGTCAGTATTGCTACTTGGCATGACAAAAGCACGCTGATTATCGAACGCTTAAGCTTATTGGTTAAAAATGCCTTGAGTGGTATCGCTTTGGTATTCATTATTTTAGCGTTATTTTTAAACTTGCGAGTGGCGTTTTGGGTTGCTGCAGGGTTACCGTTTGTGTTCTTCGGCACCTTGTTTTTTATGAGCAATACTTTTGCTGGCTTAAGCCTAAATGAAATGACCACTTTTGGATTTATTATGGCGCTGGGGATTGTCGTCGATGATGCAGTGGTGGTGGGCGAGAGTGTTTATAGCACTCGGCAAAAATACGGCGACAACATCGACAACACTATCAAAGGTACTTTAAAAGTGGCAACCCCAACGATATTTGGTGTGTTAACCACAGTAGTCGCTTTTGTTGCCTTAGCTAATGTTGAAGGTAATTTAGGGCAGATTTATGCCCAGTTTGGTACTGTCGTCGCCATTTGTTTGATGTTGTCGTTGGTTGAATCTAAATTTATTCTACCGTCACATTTAGCGCATATTAATACTCAAAAAAGTGCCAAGAAATCATGGTTTAATCATATCCAACATGCTGCCGATAGTGGCTTGCAGTGGTTTAGTCGAGTGATTTATCAGCCACTTATTGAGTTTGCATTACGGTTTCGTTATGCGGTGGTATTGCTGTTTATCGCACTGTTTATTGTGGTTGCAGGTATGCCGATAACGGGCAGCGTGCGAGTGGCATTTTTTCCTGATATTGCTGGCGACACTGTCGTTGCCGACTTTTCGATGCAAAATGACGCCAGTTTTGGCCAGACCTATAAAAATTTAATGACCTTAGAAACTGCTGCAAAACAAGTCGATGCTCAGCTGGTGGCCGAACAACAGCATAATAAGGACAGCTATTTAACCAGCTTGCATGTGATGGCAAGCAGCAGTGACTCGGGCCAAGTTCAGGTTGAGTTAGCGCCAGACAGTCCTTATAGCCTCAAAGAATTTAGCCAAAAATGGCTTGAGCTTGTTGGCCAAATGGAAGGCATAAAAAAGCTGAAAATATTGTCGAAGCAAGAAATGCTTGATAATTTTAAAGTGGAAATTAAAGCCAGCGATACCGATTCCGTCTTTGCTGTTGGCCAAGCGATAAAAGCGCAGCTAGAAACCATGGATGGCGTCAGTGGTATCGATAACAATTTAGACATAGGCGAGCCGCAATATCGTTTTGAATTAACCGCGCAAGGTCGGGCCCTGGGATTTGACACCGAAACCTTATCGAGCCAGATATTGCAGTCATTTGGCGGTGGTGTAGTACAGCGTTTTCAACGTGGCAAAGATGAGGTAAAAGTACGAGTACGTTACCCTGATGAAGATCGTCAAACCATCGAAGATATTAAGCTTGCCAATGTTCGAACTAGCGACGGTACTATTGTGCCATTAAGCCACGTGGCGCAGATTTTTAATGATTACCAACCGTCGAACATTACCCGTATTGACAGTCAACGGGCGGTATACATCAGTGCTGTACTAGACAAAGATAAAATTGCCTCAAACGAGCTTGTTAGTCAGCTAAAGCAGACGTTAGTGCCGCAGTTAGCAGTGCAATACCCCGGTGTGAGTTTCAATTTTGCCGGTGAGGCTGAGCAACAAGCTGAAACCACAAGTTCGATAGGGTCGATGTTTGTGCTGGCGTTAATTGCCATTTATGCCTTGCTAGCCATCCCGTTAAAATCATACATACAACCGGTGATTATCATGACCGCGATTCCGTTTGGTATTGTTGGCGCCATTTTAGGCCATTGGTGGAATGACTTAACCATTAGTATTTTATCGTTAAATGGTATTTTGGCCTTAAGTGGCGTGGTGGTAAACGACAGTCTATTGCTGGTATCGCGCTATAACGAGTTGATTAAAGAAGAGGGATTGTCGGTACACGATGCTATTGTTGAGTCATGTACCAGCCGGCTTCGTGCGGTATTGCTTACCTCAGTGACGACCTTTGCTGGTTTAGCACCTTTGTTAGGCGAAACCTCGTCACAAGCACAGTTTTTAATACCTGCTGCGGCAGCGCTGGGTTATGGTATTTTATTTGCTACCGTCATCACCTTGATTTTGACGCCATCTTTGTTGCTCATTCAATGTGAGTTGAAAGCATTTATCAATCACGTTATGGCTAAACTGCGCCCAAATCACCATACGACAAGCTCAGTGGCGTCGTAAACCGAGGAATATATTCGATGTTCACCGACAAGTTGCAGTTGTTATTGGTTGAAGACGATCTTGATTTAGCTACCGCAGTGATCGAGTACCTAGAGCTAGAAGGTATTCTTTGTGACCATTCTGCCAATGGCAGTGCAGGGCTGAATCTGATTTTACTCAATCGCTATGATGCAGTGATATTGGATTTGAACTTACCTAAAATGAACGGTTTGCAAGTGTGTGAATCTTTGCGGCTGCAAGGTATCGATGTACCAGTACTCATGCTTACCGCGCGCGACACGCTTAACGATAAGCTCGACGGCTTTGCCAAAGGTGCTGATGATTACCTCATTAAGCCGTTTGCAATGGAAGAGCTCATTGTACGCATTCGAGTATTATCCCGTCGCCGAAGTGGTCAAGCTATGCGCCTAACCGTGGCCGATTTGGTCCTCGATTTGCAGCAGAAGCAGGCGTTTCGTAATGGGGTAGGCTTAAAGCTATCGCCGACAGCGTTTAAAATTTTAGACGTGTTAATACGAGCGAGCCCTAACCCTGTGTCGCGTGAAAAACTGATGCAAAGTGTGTGGGGAGATGACCAACCAGACAGTAATAGTTTAAAAGTACACATGTTTAATTTACGTAAACACCTTGATGGCAACCAGGAACTCAAGTTGCTGCATACCGTTAGTGGTCATGGCTTTGCCATTAAAGATAACCAGTAGGATAGCCATTAGATGAAATTAACTCCGAGCCTGCGAATTTTTGTACTACTGGTCATGTTGTTTACTGGTATTAGTACCATTTTAATTTTATCGATGCTCAGTGTGCACTATTTTATTTCTGGTATGGACCAAATCTTACAATCTACCATGTACGCTCAAGCACAAGATCAACAGGTTATCGATGGTCAGCCGAAAACATCACATTTTTTTACGGTGGCTTCACGTTGGCAAGACCTACCCGAAGAGATCCAACAAAATATTAAGTCTGAGCCTAGCGAGTTTAACGTCTTGTATAAAAACATTATTGGCGGCTCGCCCATTACGCCCCCTGTAAAAGGCTTTTTTGTTATAAAAGTGCTTAAAGGCAATGAGGTGCGATATGTCTCCAGTACCTTTGACAGTAAAGCTGGCACTATGTCTCCTCCTAAAGGCATTCCCTTTTTTGTGGTGATATTAGCGACTGCAATTTTAGGTATTGTGATGTTTACTATCGTGTTGATGTTAATGATGCGAAAAGTGGCGCGGCCAATGAAGCGTTTAAGAACTTGGGCGAAAGGATTAAATAGCCAGCAATTAGCTCAGCCAATACCCGACTTTCATTTTAGCGAATTAAATACCTTAGCCGATATTGTTAAAACGAGTTTAGGCACTGTGCAGGAAAGCTTAGATCGTGAGCAACAATTTTTAGGCTATGCCAGCCATGAGTTACGCACCCCAATAGCGGTTATTCGGACTAATACTGAATTACTGCAAAAGTTGATAAGCAAAGGTGGGAGCGCAGAAAAGCAAGCCCAAGTGCTTAACCGTATTGAACGTGCAGGGCTCACCATGACAGATCTCACCGAAACCTTGTTGTGGTTAACCCGGCGTGAAGGTAAAAGCTTACCCTTGAACGACGTTAATCTGGGTCAGCTTATTCGTCAGCTTGTGCAAGAGTTAAGGTATTTAATCCACGGCAAGAATATTGAAATTAGTATTGAAACCGATGACTCTACTCATCAACTGCCTGATACTCTCTGTCGAATTATTATCACCAACATAATCCGTAATGCTTTACAGCACACCATTGAGGGCAGCGTAACCATTCGTCAATCGTCCACATTGGTGAGTATCGCTAATCAGTGTGACTCTTATGCTGATAGCTTTGAAGAGCTCGGCTTTGGTTTAGGGCTTGAGTTAACCACTAGACTCATTACGCAATATGACTGGGATTATCAAAATCTAGATACTAATCGCGGCCACAAAGTGTCTATTGATTTTAGCCGTTAAAATTGCTTTTTAACATTAGGCTACAGGGTAAAGATAGCCATTGTTTACACTATTAATCACTATGAATATCTACCTAGCCAAAGCCAGCGACACCATCGCTGGCTTTTTTGCGGGTCATTTGTGATTACGTCAATTCAGATAAAACCAATCGTTATAATGTGATTATAATTACATTATCATTAGGTGTTAACTTAATTCGATTGTACTGCAAAGTAATCGGCCTATAATGAGGGGTATCTTGACGTCGTACTAGGTTATGGGATCGCTGCAATGAAATACCTCACACATTTATTTTCTCTTCGTATTGGGCATGCGCTCAGAGAGTCGTTAAAAGACGCTCCCTACAAAGCCAATGCATTCTCTAAAGATTTATTAGCTGGTTTAACGGTTGGCATTATTGCCATTCCACTGGCGATGGCACTGGCAATTGCTATTGGTGTTGCACCGCAATACGGATTATATACCGCCATTATTGCCGGGTTTATTATCCCGCTGACCGGTGGCTCACGTTATAGTGTATCTGGTCCTACTGCGGCGTTTGTGGTGATCCTTTACCCCATAGTGCATCAATATGGTCTGTCTGGATTATTGCTAGCGAGTATTTTGTCTGGAGTGATACTCATCGCTATGGCGTTGTTACGCCTAGGTCGCTATTTCCAATATATCCCTGAGTCAGTCACCTTAGGGTTTACCGGCGGTATTGCGGTAGTGATTGCTGTGCTGCAAGTTAAAGATTTTTTCGGTCTAAGCATCAGTGACATGCCTGAAAATTTTGTCGGTAAAGTTGCCGTATTAACGCAAGAATTACCGACATTGTCATTGCCGACACTGGTGGTGGGGTTAAGTGCGTTAGTGATGTTTATTTTGTGGCCTAAGCTCAAGTTACCTGTGCCAGCACATCTTCCGGCTGTGGTGGTTGCCAGTCTGGTGGCGCTAGTGCTCAACCAGCAAGGCTTTCCTGTTGCGACGATTGGTTCTACTTTTAGTTTTACTTTCGCCGATGGTTCAATTGGCGCCGGTATTCCATCCATGTTGCCTGATTTTCAATGGCCTTGGCTGCGGACCCAGTCGGGCGAATTACCTATTGAACTCAGTTGGCAATTGGCTAGCGATTTATTATCGGCGGCATTTGCGATTGCCATGTTGGGGGCAATTGAATCATTACTGTGTGCTGTGGTGCTCGACGGCATGTCGGGTAAAAAGCACAGTGCTAATAGTGAATTGCTCGGCCAAGGTATCGGTAACATTATCGCGCCATTTTTTGGCGGTATTACTGCTACAGCGGCCATTGCTCGTTCAGCGGCTAATTATAAAGCTGGCGCGGTGAGTCCGGTAGCAGCGATGATCCATGCACTGGTGGTATTAGTGTCTTTGTTATCGCTGAGTACTATTTTGGCGTATATCCCCATGGCGGGCATGTCGGCATTACTCATTATGGTGGCTTGGAACATGAGCGAAGCCCCTAAGATTGTGCATCTTATAAAAAAAGCGCCCGCAAGCGAGGTGCTGGTATTGCTGGTGTGCTTGTTATTGACCATCTTCTTCGACATGGTGATTGCGATCAGTGCGGGGATCATTTTGGCGTCGTTGTTGTTCATGAAACAAGTGGCTGATATGACCAAGGTGCAAGACATTAGCGAGCAGAAAAAGCATATTCATGTTGAATTACCGCCGCGTTGGAAAGTCTTTAAAATAAATGGTCCGTTATTTTTTGCTGCCGCGGACAGTGTCTTTGGTGAGTTGGCGCATTTGAGCGCTGATCAAGATGGGGTGGTGTTGTATTTCGATGGGGTGTCTATCTTAGATTCTGGTGGTGTTTCTGCATTGTACAAGTATATTGCGAAATGTAAGCACCACAATACCCGAGTATTGCTCGCGGATTTTCAATTTCAGCCACTTAAAACCTTAGCTAAAGCAGGCTTTAAGCCAGATGGCGTGCAGTGTGTTACTTACTCAACCTTGGCCGATGCACTCGATGATGTGGCCAGATAGAAATAAAAAAAGCGCCCTACTGAACATCAATAGGGCGCTGGATATTGGCTCGAGCTATCAGTGTTTATTCGCTGGCTTTTGCCACTTCAATGTAATGCCAAGAATCTGCAATATGCAGTCTTGCTGAGGTTACGTGTTTATTGCGCTCAACATTAATGTGGTTAGTTTGTTCTGACCACAATTCTTGTAGGGTCGTCATCTTAAGATAAAACCCCTCCATATTAGTGGTGATCGGTGTTTCCTGATAAACCCACAAATATTTACCCTGTAACTCAGTGCCCACATAGGTCAGGGTTAACGGATGTTGCTGCTGATCCTGCATCGAAAATGTCGATATAGCGTAATATGCAAAAGCTTCACGACTCACGGGATCGCTAATCAAATCAGCATTGCTATCAATGACTTGCTGAGCTGCATGCTCAGCGTCGTGCAAGTAAAATCGATGCTGAATTTCCAGCATACCGCTGCGCTGATTAAACACAATACTGGTGTAGGCTTCTTTTTGCTGGTGGCCATGGGCTTGGCCAGCCAATAAACTTAAGCCAATAACACTCAGTAATATTAGAACCAATTGACGCATTACTTTTTCTTCACTTTAATTTCAGGATCTTTCAGGGCTTCTTTATTGTCATGCATGATATCGCGATACTTATTACCCTTACGCTCTTCTTCTTTAAAGGCTTCAATGCGTGATGGGATAATTTGACGAGGATAATAGTTATTTTCAATATCCACATCGGCAGTTTCGCCGCGACGATCAACCACAGCAGACACTAATACATTGTCTTTGTCGGTCACAATCAGTTTACTGACTTCAAACGGCGAGCGGCGCCAAATTTCAGCTGGCAGCACCAATGACTCGGTATCACCATTTTCAAACGTGAGTTCGAGTAGAATTGGCATCACTAAACCACCAAGATTGGAGAAGTTAAACACATAGTAGTTTTTATCTTCTTTCAATGCCCGCGCCAAGACTTGTTGCTCCCACGGATCCAGTTCGGCGTGTTTTTTGTTGTACTTGTTACGATCTTTATTGGTGACGCTGAATTGATCATGTTGGTCATGATAATCAGTATTACCTGGATTAAGTTCTACCCAGGTTTTTTGGCCACTTTGTTGATTACGTTCAACCGAATAAGGCATAGGTTTATCGTTATAATCTTGGCGACGACGATCAAAATCAATATCAGGATTATTGCTGTCTAAGCGCAGTTTATAAATACGATCTAGCGAGATATCGACATGATCTGTGGTGTAAAACCAGCCACGGAAAAACCAATCTAAATCAACCCCAGAGGCTTCTTCCATGGTGCGGAAAAAGTCGCTTGGTGTCGGGCGCTTATTCATCCAACGACGGCTGTATTCTTGAAAGGCAAAATCAAATAGCTCACGGCCTAATATCACTTCACGCAAAATGTTTAATGCAACAGCAGGTTTAATGTAGGCATTAGGACCAAGCTGCAACACACTGTCTGACTGAGTCATAATCGGAACTTGGACATTAGACTTCATGTATTCAATAACATCAGTTGGCTCACGTCCCCAAGATAAATTAGGATCCCATTCGCGGGTGGCAATGCCGTCTAAAAAGCTGTTTATGCCTTCATCCATCCAAGTCCATTGACGCTCGTCCGAGTTGACTATCATCGGAAAATAGTTATGACCGACTTCGTGGATCACCACGCCGATTAAGAATTGTTTTTCAGCCAAGGTGTATGTGCGACTGCCATCTTCATGCCAAATAGTACGTGGGCCATTAAAGCTGATCATCGGGTATTCCATGCCGCCAACGGGACCATTAACACTGATCGCTGCAGGGTAGGGATAATCGAAGGTAAAGCGTGAATAGACTTCAAGTGTATGAATCACTGCCGCTGTTGAATATTGCTGCCACAGTTCGCCACCCTCTTTAGGATAAAACGACATCGCCATTACATGTGGGTTTTGGCTGTTTTTCTGTTGGTAGCCTTGGGCGTCCCAGATAAATTTACGTGATGATGCCCAAGCAAAGTCACGCACATTTTCGGCTTTAAAATGCCAAGTTTTAGTGCCTTTGGCTGTACTCGATTCATTGGCTAGAGCTTCGTCTTTAGAGACAATAAATACAGGTTTGTCAGCTTTTTTGGCGCTATCTAAACGCTTGAGTTGTTCAGATGACAGCACGCTTTTACTGTTTTGGAGCACGCCGGTAGCGGCCACAATATGGTCACTAGGTACTGTCATGCTCACATCGTAATTACCAAACTCGAGCGTAAACTCGCCGCTGCCTAAGAATTCTTTGTTATGCCATGCTTCGTAATCTGAATAACTGGCGACTCGCGGAAACCACTGCGCTAATAAGAAGATGTCATTGCCACCTTCACGATTATCGTCTGGAAAATGCTCATATCCAGAGCGTGCACCTACGGCATCTTCTTCTAAAATATTGTAGCCGTAATTAATGCGCAGTTGCGTCGATTGCTTGCTGTTTAGGGGCGTCGGTAAATCGACCCGCATTTGAGCGCCAACTATGGTGTATTTCAGTGGTTTTTTATTGGCACCGGTTACCGCCGCAATTTGGTAACCCAAGTTATTGTCGGCTAAAAATTGTTGGCGACGAAGATCTTGCAGGCTGATCTTTGCAAATGCGCTATCGCCATAAGTGTTCTCAGCCCTAACGCTCCCATCAACCCCATAAAAGGCGCTGCTTCGTTCAGCAATTGAGTCAGGTTTAAAACGATTTTGTTCTAATTGGAACCACAGATATTTAAGCGTATACGGAGAATTATTATGATAGGTAATGACTTGCTCACCTTGAATAGCACGCTTTTGTTCATCTAATGTGACATTGATTTTATAATCTACTTGTTGTTGCCAATATTCTTTACCTGGTTCGCCAGCAGCATTGCGATAATCATTTGGTGTGGGAAGGCTCTCTTCAAGTTGACGAAATTTGTCGTCGAACCGACCTTTACTTTGGACAATTTCTGAAGCCGAACTGGTGAAGATTGCTGAACTGCTCAATGCCAATATCAGCAGGTAAAGATACACGCGCATAAATACTCCTATGACTTCAGCAAGCTGATGCCATTAATCCCAAAATGATGATTTATTATTTTTTTGTTAGCGCAGTGTAACGAAAATGACAAGGTTATGCAGTGAGAAGAGTGTTACTAAGTTTTGCACCTTGCTGATGCCAATTCCCTCTGGCATAAAAACAGCGAGTTTAATCAAGGATAGGTAAAAACTTTTGCAGGTTTTTATAGCGGGCGTCGGCTGAGGTGACTTCCGGTAATATTTTGTATTTATCCATAATTTGCTTATATTCGCCATTGGCTTTTAGCATCTGTATGCCGCGGTCAAAAGCGCTCACATAGGCTTTATTTTGCGGGTTAAAACCAATATATAAAGGAACCGGTTTACCTATAGTGCCTGCATAACGAAGTTGTTGATTTAAGTTTAGTTGACTTGCGGTGTACTCAATGACATTTTTGTTGTCGATAATCACCGAGTGGCGGCCTTTTATAAGGCGAATAATGTTCATCGCGATAGGGTCATTACCCGAGGCAAAATAGGTGCTCGGGTGGGAGTTAAGCCATATATCCAGTTCTTTGCCATATTGGTAGCCAGTGACAACGGCAACCTGTTGGGTATTATTGAGGTCGGATATTTGCTCAAATGACTCAGTGCTGTCAGCTAGAGTATAAAAGTCGTTACTTTTATAGCCCACAATCACGTCATTACTCAGTAATTGATAGTTGCCTATCGCTTTTTTAGACAATCCAATGACGGCATCGACATTGTTCCTTTGAAGTTCAAGCATGACTCGTTTAAAAGGGGCTATCATAAATTCAACAGGTTGATTTTGAATTTCAAAAGCGCGACGAGTCAATTCCACAACATAACCAGTGTTAGTATCACAGGCATAGGGACACCAAATATCTGAGGCAATACGAATTGGCGCGGCATGGGCGTGAATACTGAAAACAGACAGTAAAATGAACAGGTACTTTAGCAAGTATTGTGCTCCATGGGATGAACGGGCGCGTATAGTAATTGTTTAAAGTGAAGAGGCAATCTTTTTTTGATTAAAAAAGATACTATTTAAGTATTTACTAACAAATATGTTCATATTGTGAACAGCTACAGTGTGCCAATAACAGATAATTAACATTGGTTACTTTTTAACTGCAATTAACCGAGAGAACATTTTTATGGCGACATTAGATAGACAATTTACTCATGTGATGGTTGAGCAACCTGGCGAACCTAGCGTGATGACCATGGCACAATCTACGCTTGCGATGCCATCCGCGGGTCAAGTGACGATTAAGGTACATGCTGCTGGAGTGAATGGCCCAGATATTAAACAGCGTGTGGGGGCTTATCCACCGCCAGCAGATGCTAGCCCAATCCTAGGTTTAGAAGTGGCCGGTGAAATTGTTGCCGTGGCAGATGATGTAACTCAGTGGCAGGTCGGCGACAAAGTGTGTGCGTTAGTGCCTGGTGGTGGTTATGCCGAGTTAGTTAACACTTATGCCGCCCATTGTTTACCTATTCCTACCGGTTACAGTTACGTACAAGCGGCAGCTCTGCCAGAAACCTTTTTTACTGTGTGGGGTAACTTATTTATTCGTGGCGGGCTTAAAGCAGGTGAAACCGTACTGATCCATGGTGGATCTGGCGGTATCGGCACGACCGCAATCCAAATGGCCAGTTGCTTAGGTGCTAAGGTATTTGCGACTTCTGGTAGCGCTGAAAAATGCCAATATTGTTTGGATCAAGGGGCCAGTGTGGCCATTAATTATAATGAAGAGCATTTTGTCGAACCTATCTTGGCGGCAACGGATGGCCTAGGGGTCAATGTGATTATGGACATTGCTGGTGGCGACTTTATTAATGAAAATCTCAAAGCCATAGCCACTGATGGGCGTATGGTGTCCGTCGCGATGCAACGGGGTCCTCAGGCAAATGTAGATATTTTTCGCATTATGGCAAAACGGGTAGTGTGGACAGGTTCAACATTACGACCACAAAGCGTGCAAAATAAAGCGCAAATTGCTCAAGGCTTAGCGCAATATGTATGGCCATTATTAAACAGTGGTGAAATGAGTATTCCTGTAGATAGCGTATTTGCTTTTGCTCAAGTCGTCGAGGCACATCAGCGTATGGAATCTGGGCAACATAAAGGCAAGATTGTATTAAATCTACAAGCCTAAGCCTCGGCGTTATGTGTGTGCCGATCCATTCGGAATATTTATCAGCATATATTTTGCTAAAAAACTTGAAGCTTGATTTTTTTAAGCTAAAGTCGTCAAGACAAAGTGGTTAGCCTAAAAGTGGCTAATTGCCTTTGTGGACGATTATTTTGTGAGAAAAAAGACAGTAAAGTGTTAAAAATAGACTACGACGGACATTTTTATGCGATTACTTGAAAAAATCATCGTTTTAGGCATTGATTCTCAGAAATATTCTGTTTAAATACCCACGTAAATACAGAACAAATAATCGTGTTGTAGATTGGCTGTTTTATTAGCCATCAAGCTGCATCATTTTTAGGATATGTGTTGATTTAAGGGCGTTAGCATATATGTATAACACAGCAAAAAAACAGGTTTGGTTTGGTGAATTAAGAACATCAAAAGGTAATACTATTGTTGTTCATGATAACCAACTGCCACAAGCGTCTCCAGGGCGCATCTACTTTTACAATACAATTCGTAATACGATTGTTGAGTATGTAGAAGACATCGTTAAAGTGAATTTACATGACTTAGATGATGAGCAAACAAAAGCGGCAATCGCTGAGTTTAATGATGCTTGGAAAGCGGCACGTGCTGAGTTTATGTTAAAGCATCAATCACGTATCGACTTGTCAAAAGTACCAGACACAGCGCCTCCTCGTAAGGCTAAACCAGTGCCAGAACCAGATGAAGTTATTGATTCAGATGATGACATTCCAGAATTTGATGACTCAGATGATGACGATGACAGCTTTGATGAAATAGGTGATAGCATAGACGATTAATTCTGTGCAATACATTAAGTTTTAGACTTAATGTATTGTGTGATTAGCCGCATTACTGGTTTATATTGGTCATAGATTGACAACGTCATAAGCAATAATTTTTTATTGCTTATGACGTTTATTCTTTGTCAAAACTATCAACAATAATTGCGCCCATCGATGCGGGCATCGCAATTAATATCATCCGCTTAAATGCTAAAATGGGATCGTCCCATAACGGCAATTTATCTAATGCTAAAAGCACTATTCCCACGACTAATAACGTCAATATATAGGCAGCAACAACTCGTAATAGAAATGCTTGTCTGCGCTTAATAATATTGGCCTGAAATACACTCTGGTAGGCAAATAAGGCAATAAACGCTAGCGACAGTACCACGATCAATACTAAATTTAAGCTTGGTAAGCTGGCTGATAAATGCCAAGCTTCTTCAGAAAATGCAATCGGCACCGACAGGGCAAAAGCCCCTATGGCAATTTGGCCAATGTCTTCAGCATTAAAATTAGATTTAACAGGCGGATTATTCTGCATCAAACTGATATCGAGTGATGTGATGATAAACGTGTCCCGGTTTTACCCACACATCACCAGCTAAGTCTGGTTGATTAGGTGAATCAGGTAGCATCTGCGGTTCAATACACACGGCTTGGTGATCGCAAAGTGGACGTTGTTTTTTACCAATAGTGCCTTGCAAAAAATTAGCGCCGTAAACTTGTACGCCGGGTTGGTTAGTATAAACCGTCATACTGCGGCCGCTATTTGGGCTGGCTAAGCAACCAAAACGTTGCAAGTCTGCCCCTGGGTTATCTAACACATAACAATGATCAAAACCTTTAGTGGCGGCCAATGCTGCGCGCTCGGTCTGCACCGACATTGGTGTAGGTACAGCCATGTCTAAATCGCTGCCTGCGGTAGCTTGCATTGACGTTGGTATGCCAACATCATTCATTGTGAGGTAATGTTTAGCATCCACTTGTAGAGTATGTTGAGCATTGGTGTCGCTACGATTACCGTCTAAATTAAAGTAGCTATGCTGGGTTAAACTAATGGGGCAGGCTTTATCTGTGCTGGCCAGCATTTCAATGTACACATTGTTACCCGCTAAGCGGTAATCGAGCTGTACGGTGCAATTACCTGGAAACCCCATGTCGCCGTCAGGGCTTTTTAAGGTTAAGCGCATGCCATCACTTAATGGCCCAAGCTGCCATAATTTGCGATTAAACCCCTCCGCGCCACCATGTAAACAGTTAGTCGCTTGATTAATACTCAGTGAGTATTGTTGGCCATTATATTGAGTTTTACCATTGGCAATACGATTGCTATAACGTCCTGCAATCGCACCTAAATGTGCTTGTTGGGCTAAATAATCTTCGGCGCTGTCGCAACCTAAGACAATATTTTTACGTTCACCATTGCGATCGGGAGTCCATAATGATCGAATAATGCCGCCTAAACTTAATACTTCGAGTGCGATGATGCCATTATCGATTCTTACCCGTTCAATCTCTCCACCACGGGGATCTTGCCAAGGTTCCAATACACTAAAACGTACCATTTATGCTTCCCACTTTTGTAAAATATTAACTGATGCGTCCTGCACCGCCACTTGCTGAACACAAGTATATTGTTGCTTCGATACCTGTTTGCTCAAAATATTGCTTTTCAACCACATTAATCACCTCATCGGTGAGATCATGATTAACCAGAGCTAATACACAGCCATCGCTCATCCGCACACCGCCTTGTTCGCCGATCAGCGATGCAACCATAGTCACCAAGCAATCGATTTCAGGGGTAATAATCTCAAAATCATCACGCATTGAAACTTGAGACTGCGCCATTAACTCACTAAAACGAGCAATATTATTCTGTTGTAATGCTCGGGCTGCATTACTGGTGCGTTGGTTTTCAGTGATCACATGGCGAGCACGGCGAAACTGCTCATCACTCAATACCTCTTTATTTAGATTCAGTTGGGCGAGTGATAAATCGCGAAGAGAATCGAGGCCAAGTATCGCAGTGATCTGACTGCATTCTTGTTTGCGCTGTTCAAACTGCTGTGTAAAAACATGACGATCTTGTTTTATATCAATCACAATCAAGCTTAATTCTTCAGGCAATAGCACAGCTTCGCTTTCTAGTTCTAAGCAATCAATCAATAAGGCATGATCGGGCTCTGCCATCGCACTGATAATTTGGTCCATCATGCCGCAATTTAATTGCATAAATTGGCTTTCACCGCGCTGTGCTAATTGGGCAATAGCAATAGGTGATAAATGTAATTGGCTGGCATTACTGATAGCAGTACCAAACGCGATTTCCAGTGCTGCTGAAGATGATAAACCTGCCCCAAGCGGCACATCACCGACAATCGCTAAGTCTAAGCCTTTTGCCTGTAAACCTGATTGGTTCATTGCGGCTGTAACGCCCTTTAAATAATGGCTCCAATCATCGCCAGCAGCTACGGTTCCTTCTTCGCCAAAGTACCATTGCTTAATGTGCCCCGGAAAAGCGGTACTGACCGCGCGAAATAAATCATCATCGCGATGCTTTACAGCAATAACAGTATGAAAATTAATGGCGGCAGGTAATGCGAGGCCTTCGTTATAGTCGGTATGTTCGCCCATAATGTTAACTCGCCCGGGCGCTTGGTATAAATCATCGGGCTTAGTGCCAAAAGTTTGCACGAATAATTTAGTCGCGCGTTGAGCAGGGTTTGACATACTTCAAAAAATCCAACAAAGGGTGACAAGAAAAAGTCTTATTAGTGGAGTTATAGCATGACTTTACTCGATCTGTAACTGTGATTTGTTTATCCGACGCAAAATTGAAAATACGTTGTGGAAAACAAAAACGCCTAGAGATATTTCTAGGCGTTTTAAATGGATCGCAACTTAGGGACAGATTTTATGATGTTGACTTAACGGGCTGCTCATCTGCCGCGATAGCGTGATTCTCATTGGTTATTTCGCCGGCGGATTCAGATACGATGACTGATGGCGAATCAAGTAGCTCTTTAATCACATGGTCAACAAAACCTCTACCTGCAGCTTCATACAAGTTGTACACCGTATTCACACCTGAGTCTTTTAACGAATCGGCGTCTTCTGTGTATTGTACAATGGCACTGATTTTACCTTCGTAATTTAATCTTTTCAGTTGTTGAACGGCAAACAAGTTACCGACGTGATTTGGCATTGCCAGTAAAACCAACTCTAAATTAGGAGCCCGTTCGAGTTTTTCCCAAAAATCGGTATCGCCAGCATCCCCTTGAACAACATTACGACCTTGATTGCGATGAAAGTCGACCAGCTCTTGTTTATGCTCAATACCTAATATCTCGCCTATGTATTTTGAACGTAATTCATCATAAGCACCTGAACCAATTCGGCCCATACCTAAAATTAAGAAGCGTGGATTACCAATTGGAATTTGGCGATCTTCAGGGTGCAAAGGATGGCGTTCCAGTCTCATTAGTCTGGTTTGATAACGTAAATAAATCTTCGCGACGCTGTTATTCAGCGGTGCTGCAAATAAGAAACTAATACTTAACGCGACCGCAATAATAATCAGCCATTGTGGTGGTAACCAACCTTTTTGCGCCGCAACAGCAGCTACAATTAAACCAAACTCACTGTAGTTACCTAAGTTAAATGAGGCTAATAACGAGGTGCGCGAACGTAATTTAAAGCGGGTTAGCAAGTAGATAAACATAACAATCTTAACCGGGATTAACACTACTAAAATAGCGGCTAAGCCGATATCTGCCAGTGTCGGCAAACCGTTTAAACCAATGGTTAAGAAAAATGCGACTAAGAATAGCTCTTTAAAGAAATAAATCGATTTAGCTAACTCAGATGATTTAGCATGTCCTGCGAGTAAAATCCCCACAATCAGGGCGCCTAAATCTGGCTTTAAACCTACGGCTTCAAATAGCCATGCGCCCACAACTAAGGCCATCACTAGGCCAAATAACACTAACATTTCACCGTGGCCTACTCGGTCAAACACTTTGTATATCAGTGGTTTTGCTAATGGGAGTAACAACAAGGCAAAGGCCCAAACAGATGGAATGTTACCTTTGGAAATGGTTAAAAATATTACCGCGAAGATATCTTGCATAATTAAGATACCAATCGCTACTCGGCCATATAGAGACTGCATATCACCGCTGTCTTCAAGTACTTTTACCGCAAATACAGTACTTGAAAAGCTCAGAGCAAACGCAACTAGCATCAGTTGATTAAAGCTAAATCCATCTAGTTGCTCAATGCCTAAAAAGCCTAATACCTTAAGTACAGGCACAAAAAACAGAATTGAACCGATTAAATGCAAACTTGAACCAGCCCATACTTCGGCTTTAAAAAGACTCTTTAGATCAAGTTTAAGGCCAATGGAAAACAGCAGTAAGGTTACACCTAAGTCGGCAAGCTGTTGCAAAATGGGCAAGCTAGTGTCTTTAATTCCTAAGGTAAATAATACAAAACCAGCTGCAAGATAACCTATGAGTGGCGGTAAACCAACACGGCTAACCAACATACCGCAAAGCAGAGTGATAATAAGGATAGCGGGTTCCATAAAACTCCTTAGATGAGGAATATAAAAATTATATTGTATAAGAAAAAGGTTAACTTACGGTGACTTTAATACCACAAAAGCAAAAAACAGCATCTTTAGTGATTAAAGATACTGTTTTATATTGTGTTCTAGGCAAAGATTTTACTAACAGATTGTCTTTATAACTGCACTTAATACCCTACTTACAGCTAAGTATGATGAGTAACATAGCCTGTTAGGTAACTTATTTAGTCAATAAAGTGAATGCATTATATTTGCCGTGTAGATATCGCGCATTGCGTTAATGCGCGATATTACTCAGGCGATTTATTTTGCTAAAAGGATATCTAAATGGGCTGCAAAGTCTTTTGGTCCCATAAATCCGGTTACCCGTAAATCTTCACGTTGTTTGCCGTCGGTATTGAACATTAATAATGTCGGTAAACCCAATACGCCATAATGCTCTAGCAGCTCAATATCAATATCATCACTGGCTGTCACGTCCGCTTGTAATAACACCATTTGCTTCATCCGTGCTTCTACATCAGCATTTTTAAAGGTAATGGCTTCAAACTCTTTACAAGCCACACACCAGTCGGCATATAAATCTAACATTACCGTTTTGCCGCTAATACTGGCCTTATCTAATTCTACTTCTAAATCGTCTAGCGATTTAATGCGGATAAAGTGATTCGCTTCGGTTTTGGTTTTACCTTCAACACCCGCTTGGTTCATCTGCACAGAGGTATGGCCAAAACCAGCCATCATTGCTTGGAAACCATAAGAGAAGCTTGCCATTAACGCCAACAATAGCAGTACTCCACGGGTGCTTTGTTTCCAGTTAAACTCTGACAATCTATTTTGATGCATTAAGTAAGCAATTAAGCTGATTGCCCATACAGACCAGAGTAAATCGGATACTAAACCTGGCCAAATACGGCCAATCATCACAATAGACACTGAAATCAGCAAGAAGCCAAAGATGGTTTTAATAATGTCCATCCAAGCCCCTGCGCGAGGTAAAATTTTACCACCGGAAGTGCCAATAACTAATAACGGTAAGCCCATGCCCATACTCAGGACATATAGGGCTAAAAAACCTTGTAGCAAGTCGCCAGACTGCGCCACGTAAATAAGCACGCCAGATAATGGCGCTGTGGTGCAAGGTGAGGCGACTAAGCCTGAAATAACGCCCATCATGAACACGCCAATCAGGTTGCCACCTTTTTGGTTGTTCGACATTGAGTTCATTTTTTCCTGCCATTTAGATGGCAGTTTTAAATCGTACATGCCAAACATCGACAAACTCAGCAATACAAACATCACTGCTAAGAAAATCAAAATTGCAGGGTGTTGCAAGGCTGCTTGAAACTTAAGTCCAGCAGAGGCAACAACTAGTCCGAGTAAGGAGTAAGTAATCGCCATGCCTTGTACATAGGCCATAGAGAGGGTGAAGGCTTTGGCCGTTGACAATTTTTGGCCTTGGCCAACAATAATGCCTGATAAAATAGGGTACATAGGGAACACGCATGGTGTTAATGCTAAGCCGATACCTAAACCAAAGAAAATCACTAAGGTCCACAATAGGCTATCGTTTTGTAGCATTTGGTTTAACGTGTCTTGCTCAGTGATAGGGGTTGCTGGAGCATCAGTTGCATTGGTTAGGTTTGCTGATTGCGTGTCATCAGGGGCGCCAATCACTTTTTTGCTGACTATCTTGCCATCATTCGCTTCAATGGCTGATAAGGTCACATCACGCTTGGTCGGTGGGTAACACAAAGTACCTTCAGCACAACCCATAAAGGTGACATGAAACACTGCACCTTCTTGGGCTTCTTTAAATGCGATCGGAATTTCAACGAACGAGTAAAACACCTCTTGGTCGCCAAAATATTCGTCATGGTGGTTTTTACCATGAGGTAATTCAATATCACCAATAACTGCACCATCAACAGAAAACTGCAGCTTGTCGCGGTATAGATAATAACCCTCAGCAATCACAAAGTTGATTTTGAGCTGATTACCTTGTTGCTGGTAGTCAAACACAAAAGCATCGTTGACCTTCATTAATTCAGGTTCACTGCTTAAAAAGCTGAATTTATTCCCCAAGGCATTCGCGCTGTGTGCCACTGGCGCGAGGAGGATTGATGACATCAGTAACAGAGATGTTAGGCATAGTGCGACGATTTTTTTCATGATGGTGAGTTGTCTTTTATCCATTGTAAATAAGGGCCAAAACCACCGATAATCGGAGTGGCAATGAATTCTGGTACTTCATAAGGATGCATTTTGATCACGAGTTGTTCAATTGAATGATAATCAGATGCCATACATTTTATTTGTATTGGTACTTCATTTGACTGACAAATTTTATTGTCCCAGCGATAAATTGACTCAACGGCTTGGCCTATTTGTACGCATGCTGCCAATTTCGCTTCGACTAATTTTGTCGCAATACCTGCAGCAACCTCAGCATTTGGGCAAGAGGTTAAAATAAGTAGCTGTTCAGGTTTATACATAAGTTGTCTTAAAGTTTACTTAAGTTAAAGGCGTTATACTGCAACGCATTACAGTACGATGTTTTAGCATCATTTTCATTAAACTGAGATGATATTCGTGACGCGTCTTGAAAATAGACCCGTTCACCCCCATTTAAGTTTCATCGGCAACAGTTATTTTATCGGTCGCCACTCTATCAAAAAGCGATCATTAGAGGCCAATATGTTTTTTATTTTATTGTTAATATTTGTTTTAGTACCCGTTATAGAGCTCAATGTACTCATTGAAGTTGCCAGTTCAATTGGCTCATGGACTACCGTCGCCTTGGTACTTTTTACTGCCGTTGTTGGTGTGTCATTGGTACGTAGCCAAGGGTTAAGTACGTTAATGAGCGTGCAACAAAAATTAGCTCGTGGTGAAGCACCCGGACAAGAAATTGTTGAAGGCATGATGCTTGCCGCCGCCGGGGTGTTATTGCTTATTCCTGGTTTTGTGACCGACTTTATTGGTTTAATTCTATTAACACCATTAACCCGCTCTCCCATTGCCGCGTTTTTATATAAGCGTATGCAATTGCGTGTGGTCGCCAATGGTGGTTTTAAACCTGGTTTTGGTGGCCAAAGTCCTTTCGGACAATCGGGTCCTTTTGCGGGGCAAAAGCCATTTGATCAGCAGGGTAATACCTTCGACGGTGATTTTGAGCATAAAAATGATCGCCCACGTAGCCATCAAATTGAGCATGAGCAACATGATGTTGATGTGAGTGAAAACCCGCCTCAAGATAAGCATGCCAAAACGGATCACAATCAGGATGACGATATTATTGATGTTGAGCCGATTAAGCCAAAAGACGACCACAAACCGTCTTAATCGCACTAAACGAATTTAATCTTTGATCAACGTTATCTGCAGTGTTGGTTGACGGAATACAGCGTTTTGATGACAGATAAGAATAAGCAGCCGATTGATGCAGATGCATTACTCGGCTGTTTTTGTGTTTATTGCGGTTTTTATTTTTGTAGCTGAAGCTGCTTGTCTTGCTGCGCGCCTAACCAAAATGCACTAATAATGCTTAAGCCCCAGTTGGCCAAAAACACCCAAGTTAAGGCCGACATGCTGGCACCTGCAGTGTCGAGTGCCGCCCCAGAGACAGCAGCATAAATGGAGCTTAAATCATTGCCAATCTCACCGGCCAAAATTTGCTCAGCAATCACTTGGGCGCGGCTAATTATCTGGTTCATAATCACCAATACGCACAGCAAACTGACACTGATAAACCCCCAGCCGAGTAGCTTTTTCCCTAACCAGAGTTGGCCACTGCCAGGGCAAATAATGCCAGAGAGCATGGCGGCATAAATGGACTTTTTCATCATAAACCAGATTTATTGCGTTCAAATATAAGCTTATTAATCACCTTAGCGCGATTAAAAAGCAAGTTCGGCGGCCATTATTAACACAGTTTAATATTCACTGAGGCGACTGCTTGGCTTGGTTGCATCGACTTGATCGTCCGATGTAGCAGCATCGTCAGATGCGGTGTGATTAGCGTTATCTGGGCAAGGCACAGCATGCTTAATCTTTTCGGGTTCGCTAATTTTAGTCGCCAGATAATAACAAGCTATACCCATTAACGTATTGGCGATGGGGAGTGCCAATAAAATCCCTTTCACGCCACCAATATAAGAGCCTAGCGCCGCCAGCGGTAGCATCAATAACATTAAGCGGCATAAGTTAATTACCAGTGAACTCAAGGGTCTATGATAAGCATTTAAGCTAGTGGCAACCATAATCACAATGGCAAGCGGCCCATAAGAGACAGGCAATATCATAATATAAAAACTCAGCCATTCGATAACCAGTGGGTCATGAGTGAATAGCCCGGCAATAGACTCAGCAAAAAAATACAGCGGAATAAACAATAACGTTTGAAACACAAATGCAAACCGCAATGACATCAATAAGGCTTTTTTCGCGCGATCATTTTGACCAGCACCTAAGTTTTGCGCAATAAACGGCATTAAACTCGACGACAGCGCCATCACCACAATCAACAATACCGACTCTAGGCGAATACCGGCACCAAATGCGGCTACACCAGCATGATCAATTCGGGCCAACATCGCCATAATAATGCCGTTGGCAATCGGATTAATCACATTCATTAATGCTGCCGGGCGGGCAATATGCGATAAGACTTTCCAGTGTAAAATTAACCGGCCAACATCAAAGTCTGCAAACTGCACCAGTTTACGTTTGACAATGATCAGGTAGCCCGACAGCGACATGGCCACCACCCAAGACAGTGTTGTCGCAATCGCCGCGCCTTGGATTTCGAGTCGTGGAAAAGGCCCAATACCGAAGATAAGTAGCGGGTCGAGGATCAAATTAACAATCGCGGCTAACATCATAATTTTAGCCGGAGAATGAGTGTCACCCGTGGCGCGTAATGCTTGATTACCCACCATTAATAACACCAGCGCTGGAGCGCCTAAATACCAGTACCACATGTAGTCATTAATGAGCGGCAAACTGGCGCTATTAGCACCCAGTAAACTGAAAACGGGTTCTATAAAGATGCAACCGAGAATCGATAAGCCCCAAATAATCACAAAGGTCATACACAAGGCGTCATATAAAAACACTCTGGATTCGGGCGCATGCCCAGAACCAATCAAGCGACCTAAATTGGTCGACACGCCGGCGCCAATGCCAATACCAATACTGGAAATGACTAAGGTTATCGGGAAAGTAAAGCTGACTGCCGCGAGCGATTCTGTGCCTAACTGACTGATAAAAAAGATGTCTACCAGACTGCCACCAAGAATGGTCATAATCCCAATCAGGTTCGGTAAGGTCATGTTAAGCAGCACACGACCAATTGGCGCTGTGAGCAACCCGTGTCTGTCTTTCATCAATTCTCAGCTTTGATATTTTAACGGAGCCGAATTCTATCAGGATTAGCGTTACTTTAATAAAACAGACTTAAAAAAAGTAGAGTTTTTTTTAAAATTCCCCTTGGATCTGCGACTAACCACCCCCATATCACATGCATCAAGGGGAAAACCCTTATTTGTTAGTCAATAGCCTCGCTTTTTGGGCATCAAATCATTAGGAGAGTTCATAGATGAATATTCGTCCATTACATGACCGCGTTATCGTTAAACGTTTAGAAGTTGAATCTAAATCTGCAGGTGGCATCGTGCTTACAGGCAGCGCAGCAGAAAAATCAACTCGCGGTGAAATCCTTGCTGTAGGCAACGGTCGTATTTCAGAAAATGGCACAGTTACTCCACTTGACGTTAAAGTGGGCGACGTAGTGATCTTCAATGAAGGTTACGGCGTTAAGAAAGAAAAAATTGACGGTGAAGAAGTCTTAATCCTGTCAGAAGCTGACCTGATGGCAGTAGTAGGCTAAGCCTCACGCATCAATCGACTTTCCACTTAATCATTAAATTTAAAGGAACATCAAAAAATGGCAGCAAAAGAAGTCTTATTTGGTAACGACGCACGCGTAAAAATGCTTGCAGGCGTTAACATCCTAGCCAATGCAGTTAAAGTAACCTTAGGCCCTAAAGGTCGTAACGTTGTTTTAGATAAAAGCTTTGGTTCGCCAATGATCACTAAAGATGGTGTGTCAGTGGCTAAAGAAATCGAACTAACAGACAAGTTCGAAAACATGGGCGCACAAATGGTCAAAGAAGTTGCTTCTAAAGCCAATGATGCTGCCGGTGACGGTACCACTACTGCAACAGTATTAGCACAAGCTATTGTTGTAGAAGGCCTAAAAGCAGTTGCAGCGGGTATGAACCCAATGGACCTTAAGCGCGGTATCGACAAAGCGGTTATCGCAGCCGTTGCTGAACTTAAACTACTTTCTCAAGAGTGTTCAGACACTAAAGCCATTGCTCAAGTAGGTACCATTTCTGCTAACTCTGATGAGTCAATCGGCGACATCATTGCAACCGCAATGGAAAAAGTCGGTAAAGAAGGCGTTATCACAGTTGAAGAAGGCCAAGCGCTTGAAAACGAATTAGACGTTGTTGAAGGTATGCAGTTTGACCGTGGTTACCTATCACCATACTTCATCAACAAGCCAGAAACTGGCAGCATTGAATTAGACAGCCCATTCATTTTATTAGTAGACAAAAAAGTCTCTAATATCCGTGAATTGCTACCAATCCTTGAAGGTCTAGCTAAAACAGGTAAGCCATTGCTTATCGTTGCAGAAGACGTTGAAGGCGAAGCATTAGCCACACTCGTTGTGAACAACATGCGTGGCATCGTTAAAGTTGCTGCTGTTAAAGCACCTGGTTTTGGCGACCGTCGTAAAGCAATGCTACAAGACGTTGCAATCTTAACTGGCGGTACTGTTATCGCTGAAGAAATCGGTCTAGAACTTGAAAAAGCGACTCTAGAAGATTTAGGTACAGCTAAGCGCGTCATCATCACTAAAGATAACACTACTATCATCGACGGCAGTGGCGACCAAGTGCAAATTTCTGCACGTGTTTCGCAAATCAAACAACAAGTTGAAGAGTCAACTTCAGACTACGATAAAGAAAAGCTTCAAGAGCGTATGGCTAAGTTAGCTGGCGGTGTTGCAGTCATCAAAGTTGGCGCAGCAACCGAAGTTGAAATGAAAGAGAAAAAAGCGCGCGTAGAAGATGCATTACATGCAACTCGCGCAGCGGTTGAAGAAGGTGTGGTCGCCGGTGGTGGTGTTGCCCTTGTTCGCGTAGCAAGCAAAATTAAAGATGTTGAAGTATTGAACGAAGACCAAAAACACGGTGTAGTGATTGCACTACGTGCTATGGAAGCGCCTTTACGTCAAATCGCAACTAACGCTGGTCAAGAAGCATCAGTTGTTGCTAACACTGTTAAAAACGGTGAAGGTAACTTCGGTTACAACGCTGGTAACGACACCTACGGTGACATGTTAGAAATGGGTATCCTAGACCCAACTAAAGTGACTCGTAGCGCGCTACAGTTCGCCGCATCTATTGCTGGTCTTATGATCACAACAGAAGCGATGATTGCTGAAGTACCACAAGATTCTGCGCCAGATATGGGCGGAATGGGTGGTATGGGCGGAATGGGCGGCATGATGTAATCTAGCTGGTCTAAATCGGTGATAACTGCGTTGCTTCACCACTCGTTTAAGAAAGCTAAACGTCGTGGTAAAGCGCCTTGTTCTAACCCGATTTATCCTGCGCTATATACATTGTCGTTCTCAAGCCTAGTAGCTTAGAGCTAAATAAATGAAAATCCCTGATACTTAATAGTGTCAGGGATTTTTTGTATCTGAGAGTCAGAGAACTGCGTTGCTTCATCACTCACTTAGGTGATTAATAAAAACTAAACGTCTTGGTAAAGCGCTTTGTTCTTACCCGATTTATCCTACGCTACATACATTGTCGTTCTAAAGCCTTAAAGCTGAAACCAAATTTCATATAAAACTAAAAAAGCCCCAATACTTAATAGTATCGGGGCTTTTTTAGTTATGGGTCAAGCTTACAATCTTCGCTATATGCTGTAATCTCAATCATTCAGCTCTTTTATGAGAGGCTGTTTGAATAGGTTGATTTGTCGTTTCTTTTTTAGGCGAATTAGATGTTAGACGGTAGTTTTGCATCCATAAAGGTAAGCTTTTAACTACTGCCGCAGAATTATTATTTGTCATTTGGGCTGTCCTTATGTTTTTGTAATATCTCTTGAAGCTCAGCGTCAAGAATAAATTCACTTTCTAGATATGATAGCGGTACCAATGGAATTCGCAACTCCGCACTTTGCCTGTCCCAGCCAGCAAGTTTTCCAGACTTTTTCCTTATTAGCTTTCTACCATTACCTAACTTCATCGAAAATAAATCAATAAATTTTCGTGGTCCAACGCCAGCAAATTGATAAAATTGTACTTTTGTCTTATCCCTATCGCCTTTTTCTACTTCGATAGAATCGCTATGAAGCTTTGTCGCAAAGCTTTTAGGGTAAGGTTCTATAAATACTACTTTATCAATCCCCGCAGCAACTATGTGTTTTGCGCAATTGTGACATGGGAATGTCGTTGTGTATAGTGTCGCACCTAAAACTGAAGTACCAGTGCGTGCAGCTGACATTAATGCCTCCATTTCGGCATGTACAGCTCTACCATATTCAGTAATATCCAAAATACCTGTTTCTTTGAGTCTTTTTTTCGCTATTTTATAATTATCATCCTCAGATAAATCAGTTTTATATGAATCGAATTCCTTTAATATTTTTAATGCTATAATTTTTTTTTCTCTTTCATTCGTATCACAACCAAAAATATGATCTCGTTGATCATCTTGGTTTGGCCAATACAGGCCCCCTCCTTTTTTCGGGACATCATTTGCACCCGTTGAAATAATGTCGCCAGAGTGCCCGACGACAACGGCGCCAACTTGTCTTGATAAATCAGCCGAGCGTAACGACGCTGCATAAGCTAAAAACATAGCATATTCATCAAGATCTGGAGATACAACTGGCTTAGCAAATAGAAGATTGAAAATGCGTTGAAGCTGTTTGTCAAATTCTTCAACAGTATCAATTGTTAGAAAAAAATCTGAAAGTTGAAATACATCTCTTGTTGACTGACCATGCTCACCATATGCTGTTGGTAAATCATTTTCTCTATCATCACGCTCAATTAGCTCTCTGGCTTTCTCTTCTGTTTCTACACCCTTCTGATCCATTAAGTATTTAATGCGACTGCTTTCGTTAGCTGTAATTCCGACGAGCATGAACCCTTTTCCATAAACTGTGCGTAGTGTTTCAACTTCATCGGGGTGTTTAAGTGAGCGTATTATATGGGCCGTTCTAGATAAGGGTTTACTTCGATCAGAATTTTCAGAGTCTCTTTCTCTTTTAGATAAAATGGCATTAATTACAACAAGTGCCATTATGTCATCTCTGTTATTATCTTGGCGTAAATTATTTCCGATGGTCATTGCCTGCTGAAGCCTTTCGCCTTCAGATAATAACTCAGTACTTTCATTATTAATAAGTAAGCCAAACAATTTGCTCAGATGTAGCCAGTTAGATTTGTACTGGTATCTATCGAAGTAGGTTTCGAAACGTGAACGAATATCATCATAGTTGACGCCCACCGGGGTAACTAATCCAATAACGACTTCGCTATCAGGTGCATAGGTATCCATATCGTAATTAAATCCTTTTAAATTAACTCTATTATTTTTTTAATTAGAATAATCTACGATAAAGACTGCATAGAGTAAACTCATTAACATCGTCATAGGGCATATCGTTATTTACGGAACCTTCTGCTTGTATAATCTTTGAGTTCTTCATCAATAAACAGTTGAATGTCTAAAATTGTGTATGCGCTCAAAATATCTTTTTCTGTTAGATCTAGCTCTACAAACTGAGCTTCGCCACGTGCGGAATCGAAGGTATGATAAATGTAAGCGTGGAGCTTCCCCAAAGCGAAAATATAGCTTATGAGAATATCTGAAGACCTGTTTGAACGATCATTTAAATTGGATAATCGCGCACTATGTACCTGTAGCTGAGACAGAATGTTTGCAAGGTGTTCTGCCATATCTGGCTTTGCGTGGCGTATACAATTGCTAAATACTTGTTTGTATATTGGTGGTAGCGTTAGAGGGGGTAATGGAGGCGTTAAATGTCTTGGGACTCTACTATCATGTTCTATTTGGGTTCTAGCATTGTTCAAGGCTACCAACAGTATTGCAGCACTTCTTTTAGTGTATTCATTAAGTTCGCTTAATGCCTCTGGAAGGAAAGCCCTAGCGGCTATGAACTCACGTTCTCTTTGTCGTTCTGCTTGGCTCCTAGATATATTAAATGCAATAACTGTTGACGTAAAAGCTAAAACCCCAACGTTTAATGATTGCCAATGGCTCCAAACTCTTTGTATATAAGCCCAGTTCCAACTGAATAATGGAACTATAAGCATTCCAATTAGGTACATAATCCCTAGAAATGATCCAATTTTGGTAATAATTGGAATTACCTCATCCCAAGTCAGATGTCCTATCTTTTTTTGTTTCATATTGAATGATCCAATTTATAATAAACGGAATAAACGGAATAAACGGAATAAATGCAAAGTTTTACCCTCTAAATAATCTGCTTTTCAAACCCACAATCCACACAATTCAAGGTGTAGGTTTCTTTGCGCTTGGTGGCTTTGGTATTTTTACTTTTGCATTGTGGCATGGTAATTTCATCGATGTATTTTTGCTGCATTGGTTACAGTTGATGTAGTAACCGAATTTGCCATACATCGGGGTGTATTGTGTTGATTCACCGCAATGTTTGCAGCTTATTATGGGGTGTTGCTGATGCGCGAATGCTGCTACTGGTGCAAGTATTGCGACAGTAGATTGAACTAGATGATGAGTGGGTGCTGATGCTGGTTTAGGCCCTTGCTCAAGCTCTGGTGTGTTCGGTATCGCTTGGGTTTGCTTTAGTCCCACCGGAGCATTATTAGCCTGCTGAGTATTTGAATCGATATGTTGGCTAATAAGAAATTGGCCAATTGAATCGAGTTCTTGCTGACTAAAGTCTGGTCTAGTGTCGGTGACACTGACCAAGCGGATCAGTTTGTGTTTAAGATTCATGATATTTTTGAGCTCATCGACCAAAAATTCAGTTTTATACAGTTTGTCCGAAATCTCTTTGGGCATGGTTTTTCGGTCGATCACCGCATTACTGGATACCGCACATAAATAATGCCAGCAGCGTCCATTGAAGCCTTGCTGCTTTATACCCAGTAACTTACCTAATATGTCATTCTTATGATGCTTGAGCATTTCTTGCAACAAGGCTTGTTGCAGCTCAACTTGCTTAATTGGCGAAGACATACCTGACCATTGGTTGTTATAACTGCGTGTCCATTCGCCTTGGTTGTTCACTTTAACGTGACCTTTAATGCTTTTTGATTCAATTAGCACAAAGCCATAGGTATACACGATCAAGTGATCGATTTGAGCAGTTTCATCATTAAAGCTAAATTTGAAGTCGTTAATAACCAGTACTTCAGGATGATCTTTAAATGCACGGCGTAAGAAGAAAGCTACATCCTGTTCCTGTTTTTGACCCGCAATCATTTGCGGCGTTTTGGTCATTTGTAGTGTTTTAGTTTTAAGAATCATTTACCAACAGCATCCATTCATAACTTGATAATAATCAAGCTCATAATATCTATGATGCTGATAAAAAAGCCAGTGTTAATTTTAAACGTAGGGCGTAATCGATTCGATAGTGTAACAACCTACACTTTCAGCTTGCTTAACGACTTAGGCACTGCAGAAGTGTACTATGTTACTCCTTTACTTGTAAAAATAGTGTAAATCACAATAAAGTGTAGCAATGTACACTTTGGACTAACGTTATGGCACTTTCACTCAATCAAGCACTTAATCAACAATCTTTAGGCTTACTCATTAAAGAAACTAGAAACAAAGCAGCACTGACTCAGGATGTGGCGGCTCTGCTGTGTGGCGTGACTAAAAAGACGTTAATCCGTGTTGAGAAAGGCAATGATGTTTATATTTCGACAGTGTTCAAAATTCTGAATGGTCTGGGGATTAGTATTGATATAGCGCAGAATCATAATGCTGATCCTAAAGTGTGGTACTAATCGATAGTAAATAAAAAGCCCTGATGCTGTTATGTATCAGGGCTTTTTATTTGGAGATGGATGGTTACTTACGCGTAATCTTATCCAGATATCCCATGGCGAAGGCTGATAACACGAAGGTGATGTGGATGAGTAGATACCACATGATCTTGTCGTTTTCGATGTTTTCGGCATTCATAAATACTTTGAGTAGGTGAATCGATGAAATCGCCACAATAGAGGCGGCCACTTTGTTTTTAAGTGAACCTGAATCCATCTTGCCTAGCCAGCTGAGCTTTTCACTGTTTTCGCCCACATCAAGCTGTGATACGAAGTTTTCATAACCTGAAAACATCACCATGATGAGCAGGCCTCCGACTAAGGTGATGTCGATGAGTGATAGGGTGATCAGTACCAAATCAACTTCTGCGATGGTGAAAATAATGGGTATGATGTGAAAGATCTCTTGAAAGAACTTTATGCCTAAGGCGAGTAAGACTAAGCTTAATCCTAAATAAATAGGCGCCATGATCCAGCGCGATGCATACATCAATCTTTCAAACACTTTTTCCATAAAAAAATTTAACCCTTCAGATAAAATACGCTAGAAATCAATCGAACCACTCATGGTAAAACAATAACATGATGAACTTTAGCTGTGCTTGCATAGTGTGGCAAGCATGTTGAGGTGTCATCTATACGCTTGGCGCGATGCATAGTGTATTTCATAATGTCTGTAGACGTTAGGTTTTTGTGGGGGGTGAGCCTAGGGGGAAGTCATTTTTTGGCCGCAAACCTTATAAGAGCTTGATATGGGTAATGTGAGTTATTCGATGTCGATAACGGTTGTTTTTGTATTTATACACCCCTGTTGATTTAGCTAAAGCGAATAAAATCAATTGATTAATCAGTATGGTTACCGTTAACTAAATCCGTCTTTGTCCCTGTTTTCTAAAGGTTTTAGCATCAAAGTCGATATAAATATTAGCCTGCTATGCAAGGAGCAACCATTGAATATTTTAGGCGTAAACTCAACGACTTCGGTGACAGATAACCTGCAAAAAGTGTCAGTTAGATTACGGTCTACTATTGCACCACAGGGGACATTGAACACTCAAGTTGAAGCGACAGATAAGGTGTCTATTTCAAATGAGGCGCAAAAAAAGCTGTCTTCTGAATTAAGTTCTACAATGCGTAATAATGCACGTGGTGCAACATCACCGCAGACAAAGCAAGTCGATACGCGCACTGAAATAGAAAAGAAAATTGATCAGTTAAAAGAAGATATTAAAGAGTTACAAGCGCAACGTCGAGAGTTGATTGGTGACAATTCAGAAGAAGCTGAATTGCAGCGAAAAGTGTTAGATCATCAAATTACTATGCTTAATACACAGCTCATTTCCTTATTTAAAATACAAAAGGAAGCGCAGAAATAATTTACTGGTGTTAGAGCATGACGTATGTGACAGAGTGTAATCGGCAAGCGTAAACGGTATTGCACCATCCTCATTTATTCTGTTTTGCTCCTAAATATTTAATTGCTCCATTTAATGTTTTCTCATTAATGACCTGTAATTCGGCTCGGATATTTTGCTTATGCTCTCCGTTCAAGTGCAGCCGGTTACATATTGTTTACATAAGGTGTTGCGTTTATCATCGGTATTCGCTGACGTATTTATGGAATAACATAATGGAATATCGCAAAATGCTGCTGGTCGCCAGCACCTCTCTTCTGTTAGCTGCCTGCAGCCACCACACGTTCAAAATACCTGAAGCTCAAACTCAACATCATCAAGCTAATCCTTCGGACCAAATAGTCTGGGCTATTAATAGTGGCGGCGATGCCTATCTTTCTTCAGACGGGATTCAATATCAGGCTGACGCTATAAAAATGGCCAGTGGCGATGCGAGTCATGTTGTTATCGCCAAGGGGACGATACTTGGCACTCAAGATCCAAACTTGTATTTGTCTTCTCGCCAGGGTGAAACTATTGCTTACCAGCAGCCACTAGCGAATGGTACTTATAGTGTGACGTTACGCTTTGCCGAAGACCAATGGACTCAGGAAGGCAAAAGACAGTTCTCGGTGTGGATTGAGGGCCAGCAGCGTATTCCTGTTATTGATGTCGTTAACGATCGCGACGGGCGTAATATGACCTCCTATGACATCAGTGTGCCAAATGTTGAGCTTGCAGATGGTCAATTGAATATTGATTTCAAAGCCGCAACCGGCAACGCCAGCATTAGTGCCATTGTGGTTCGTAAACCTTATCAGGTAGATAAAGGCTGGCAACTGCTTTGGCAAGATGAGTTTAATCAGGATGGCCGAGTCGATGAGACTAAGTGGAACTATGAGCTGTGGGCACCCAAACGCGTTAATGAAGAACTGCAACGCTATACTGATCGCAGCGAAAACGTGCGTCAACAAGGCGGAAATTTGATCATTGAAGCGCGACGTGATTTCTTTCAAGGTGATGAATACTCGTCGGCGCGCATTACTTCAGCCGGTAAAGGTGATTTACTTTATGGGCGAGTGGAAGTGAGGGCTAAACTGCCTGACGGCTTAGGCACTTGGCCAGCGATTTGGATGATGCCAAGTGATTTTGATGCTTATGCCGAACCCTGTGAAGATCCTACTGATGAGCAAAAACTTTGTAATAGCTGGCCCAATTCTGGCGAGATAGACATTTTGGAACACGTTGGTTTTGATGAGGGGCGCATACATTCTACTATGCACAATAAAGCCTTTTTCTGGAAAAACTTTAAGCAACGCAAAGGCGCGCTTTATGAGCCGGATGTTACCCATAACTTTCATCTGTATGCGATGGAATGGAGCCCAGAGCGCATAGATGTGTTTATCGATGACACTCTATATTTTTCGTATATCAATGATCACCAAGGCTGGCAGTCATGGCCGTTTGATAAACCGTTTCATGTCATTCTTAATATTGCCGTAGGCGGTGGATGGGGTGGTATTAAAGGGGTTGCTGACGATATCTGGCCGAAACAAATGCTAATTGATTACGTACGTTTGTATCAAAAAAGTCACTAACCTGAACTCGGACCGATTGATATTTTGAGTGCTCTTTAGCAAAACCTCAACAGATAAAGTGGCATTAATTCAATGCAATTAGATAGGCACATCGAAAAAGTGTTAGATAAAGACTAGCGATAAAATTGAGCGAAGTGATTAATAGGCACATCGAATAATAGATACCTTTACCATTAAGAAGAGATCCGTCAGGGTAAACGTTATAGCCATTTAAATAATCTGCTGATTATTGCAGCCATTTTTAATCTAGGCCTCAGGTTGGTTGATTAGACTTGTTACTTAGTGATGTATTTTAACTTTAAAAGAAGGACTTATCGTTATGGATAAACATAATTTACACGCAGCTCGTAAAATACCTTGGGTTGCGATAAGTGTCATTGCATCCATAGCTTTGCTGCTTGGACTCTTGCTCATGCTGATGCCCAAGGGATTTAAAGGTACTCACGAGCAAATCGGTAAGGGTAAGCCTGCGGTAGTCTTTGTTTATAATCCTAACCTTGTGTCGAGTACCACCCAGACTGAACAGATGAATGAAGCTCGCTCTCATCTTGGTGATAACGTGTTTTTTCTGCTTGCCAGAGAGGCTACTCCTGAGGGAGAGGCGTTCATCGCTAAATACCGAGCGAGACCTAATGAGCTATTACTCTTTGATCCAGCAGGAGTCCTAATTAAAAGACAAGCTGCGGTGATAGGTGCGAATGAGCTCATGCTGTGGGTACGTTAGTCATTTAACGTCATTGTTATCAGTGATTAATTGAGAGATTAAGTAAAACGCTAAAAAGCCTCGCATAGAAGGAGGTCGGGGGGCTTTTAGCATTTGGGCTTATCTTGCTGAGCGACGATTTACTTTGTTGTTAGCTTTTAGAGAATAGTCGTTAGTGATTTCTCATTCCTTATTTCTCAATCGTGCGATTTGATATATGATGCGCCACCCTAAATTTGCCTATGTCGCCGATCCCTTTATATGTCTACCAATGCCCTTTATACCGATTTGTCCGGTTATTACGATTTAATGTGCTGTGACATTAACTATCAGCAGCAAAGCAATAGCATAGTGCGCTTGCATCAGTTTTTGGGTAACAGCGGTAAACAGCATTTAGATTTAGCCTGTGGTACTGGGCCGCACGTGAGGCATTTCATCGATTTAGGGTTTCAAAGCAGTGGTCTGGATATCAATCAACCTATGCTCGATATTGCGATGCGTCGTTGTCCTGAAGCGCAGTTTAGTTTGCAAAATATGACTGAGTTTTATGTTGACCAAAAACTCGATTTGATCACCTGTTTTTTGTACTCCATTCATTACTCTCCAGGTACCGAGGCGCTTAAAGCCTGCATTGCGAGTGTGTATAAAGCATTAAATACTGGTGGCCTGTTTTGTTTCAACACAGTTGATAAACATAAAATCAATAACAAGGCGTCAGTGCGCCACAGCGCCGAGTTTGCGGGCAGCCAGTTTGTGTTTGAATCTGGCTGGCATTATCAGGGGGAGGGTGAAATGCAGTCGCTTAATGTCAGTATTGCCAAAACTGATGCTGATAAGACTCAGCAATGGCAAGATTCCCATGCGATGGTCGCCACCAGTTTTACTGAACTCGAAGCCTTGTTAAGCCCGTACTTCGAGGTGCAAATTTTTGAACACGATTACGACAAAATCATCCCGTGGGATTTAGCTTCAGGCAACGCCTTGTTTGTGTGTACGAAACGTGAGATTGAGTAGCTAAGGTTTTTAGCGGTCATTCGCTATTGCTAGTGAGCCGGAATACAGATTTTTATGCCATGATATTGCTATTTGATGGACGAGTACCCTGTGGTTTTCGCCCGGTCATTTTGAGCATAACCTTGATGCTAAATAGATATTTTAGTGACAGATATACTGATAAATGTATTTATCATCAAGCTGCTTTTCAGACATAACAAAGGCGCAATCACCGCTAGCAAGTGTTCGGATATACGCTTCAAACTTATCTTTTTCATCCATATCAGCAAAATGAAAAACACCTGTCGCAGATTTGCTCGTCATGGGTATTGAGTTGTTAAAACCATCTCGGCCCCGGTGAATCACAAACGAACTGGTGACAATATTAAGCGATACATTCAAGAAACTATTCTGTGGCTGATTAAGTTCCTCAGTTGAATTGAAATCAATCGTTAAGAACACTCCCAAATCATTCATACTAGGGATTTTTATTGCCTTTAATACCATGGAACTTGCTGATTTTAATGCTGGAATATACTCTTTGAAATAAACATCATAAAGATCATTACGCAAATAACTTGTCTGCAGGAAGTCATAAATACTGCCATTGCCGTCAATATGACCAGCATAAAAAAGGTGCTTTTCAGAATCAGCTGTAGTCGTTTTAGCGATTGAGGTGGACTGAATCCTAGCCAGTTTTAATTGATTTTTCCGTTCAGCTTTTTTGATGATACTGACTAATTCATCTGTATATGAATAAAGTGAATTCACTTCGCGTTGTTCAATCGTCGACATGTCGATGGGATGAACAATAGGTGTTGCATAGCGATTTTGCTCAACTCGATATTTTTGAGCGGCCTTATTTTTAATATCAACCACTATGATGTAAGGCAGCGTAAACTCTACAGCCCCTTTTAGGGCGGTTTGACCCATAGATAATTCTGAGCAATTGTTACAAACCAATGTCTTAACGCTTGCGAAAACATCTGTAGATAATCCACACGCGAGTAGCGCGATACAAAGCTTAAACAACATCCATTTCATCTACAAAATCCTTATTTATCTATAGTAAAACTATAATAAAGCAAACAACGAGAGCTGTCGGTCAGAGTTAATAAGTGGACAGATTAAGCTTTTTAACAATGATTTGGAATGGATAAAGAAGGGGATATTTTTTAAACTGGTTCAAGATAAGCAAATTGTTGTTTAGTTAACAAGATTTGTTTTATGTAAAATGCTTATTGAAGTGAGTTGCGGATTAAGTGCTGTAGTGTTTTATGGTTATAAGGCTGTTCGCTAGCAAACTTCACCAGTTTCAAGTACCTATTTATATTGGCTTAAGTGTATAAAAATAGGTATTTGAATATGGCCAGCCATCATCAGTAACAATGGCTGTTGATGAGGGATTACTGTGCGGTATCAGTAAATTCTGCTTGAACCTTGTCTAATTCTTGCTGGTTTTTAAGCTCAGTTTGTTGCTGTTTTTTAATGCTGACTTCTTCTACTAGTGCCGCTTGTCTTTGTTTAAGGCTGTGTTTCTCATCTTTGGTTAGAAACTTAAACGCTTTTTCATTGGCAAGTGCATACGCAACGACATCTTCGCCTTTTACTCTGCGTTCATCCACTCGTTTTGAAAAACGATCGTTATCTCGAGCTTTGCGCTCTTCGGCATTTAACTTACTCATTGGTGTATCCTCATTAGTTAATCACGGTAGGCTTCACTACGCTCAGTCAAATAAATGAGATGCACATTCATAAAGCTGATCGGCGCATTTTAGCATAAGTTGGCTTGTTAGCCTGTAATACATGGCGTCTGAGTAAACTTTATCATCTGTTGATGGCTTCTAGAGGCGGTTCAGCTATCTGTTACCTGTAACGTTCAATCATTAAAGCTGTTTAAAGCCATCGCGATATCATGAGTCGCTTGCTTAGCGCGCGCACTGAGTTTTGTGATTGAAATAAAGCCATGCATGCAATCGTCATAATGCTGGTGTTGTGTATTGATGCCTGCTGCTTTTAGGCGCTGAGCATATGCAATGCCGTCGTCTCTTAATGGATCGTAACCTAGGGTTAATATGTAGCTTTTTGGCGATTCGCTGATGTCTTTTGCCTGTAGTGGGCTCACTAATGGCAGGGTGACTTCGTCGAGAGAATTCAAATAATGCAGCCTGAAATAATCCATCAGATCGCGGGTGAGTATTAACTGCTTATTGAAACGGCGATAAGACTCGGTCAAACCTTGCAAGTCGACCATTGGGTAGATCAAAAACTGAAATGCAGGAGTTACTTTTGCCTGTACTGGTAGTGACGTTTGCAATGAATTTAAGCCGATAATACAAGCCAGATATCCGCCTGCGCTATCACCACCCACACCGATATATTGTGGATTGATATTCAGTTGTTGATGATTGTCATTGATATAGTTCCACGCCTCGATGGCATCACAAATCGGGATTGGAAATTTATGTTCTGGGGCCAGTCGATAGCCAACAGATATGATGTTCATCTTGCCGTGTTTAGCCAGGTAGCGGCAAAAGTGATCGTGGGTGTTAATACTGCCAATAACGCCGCCGCCACCATGAAAGTACACTAAGGTTTTTTGAGACTTGTTGGCACTAGGATAGTAAATGCGTAGCTTGATGGTGTTATTGATGTGCAGGTTATCAGCTGTGTCTGTGGCATCGCCGCGATGATTCGTGCTCACTGGAATGACTAACTCGACAATCTTATCCATTTCAATTTTAGTCAGCCCAAGTACTCGGTCCATCGCTAGAAATACATACCTGAATAATGTTACTGGCAATTTGTATAACGGCGCTAATGATAACCACTTGGCGACCATTAATTGTTTAGCTTCAAGCTGGGATGCTTGCAGTGGTTTGCCTGGTAGCGGTTCGTTTAGTGATGATGTTGGTTGATTAAGGTTATCCATTTCTATGGCCTTTTTATTATTGTTAACTGATTAGAACCATTTGTTTATCGACTTAACCACTTCATCACCAAGCGATTGATAAACGTAGGTGATACGTTACTTAATTTATGCAATAGGCCATAAAAAACACTGACCGTTCTATGGGTTTTAGGGTGTTTCACTTGTTTATCAATCACAGCGACTACGTGTTCAGCAGTAATGTTCACACCGAGTCGTTGCATGACTTTGGCGGTGTGTTTCTGTGCCTTAAGCATATTGGTTGCCACAAAAGGCGGCATGACATCACATACTCTTATGCCGTACTTTTGCCACTCAAGTTCCAGCGCCTCGGTAAGCGCTTTTACGGCAAACTTACTCGCCGAATAGCTGGCTAATTCTGGTACGCCATAATCGCTACTGGCTGATGACATATTGATAATAGTACTCGTACCAGTATTTTTTAAATATGGCCATGCAGCATGACACAGATTCATGACCCCGATGACATTGACACTTAATGTACGCTGATGATGTTCTATAGAGATGTCTTCAAATGGACCAATTTCCAATATGCCGGCATTGTTAAGTAATACCGCCAAGCAATGATTATGTTCCGCACAAAATGTAGCCATAGCGTGTTGTACTTGTGAAACATCAGTGACATCCAGCTGAAACAAGCGTATTCGAGTTCTATCCCATATTTCGGTGGCTTGTGTTAATTGCGCTAAATTGATGTCGGCCATACCGACCCAATAGCCTTTTTTATGAAAGTGCCGAGCAGCGGCTAAGCCAATTCCAGAAGCCGCGCCGGTAATAAATATCGTGTTGTTATTCATGATAAAACCTGGTTGCTTTTAGTACGAGTGAATCAGTACAAGTGAAAAGGTGGCTAAGCCAATTAGAATGACCGGGTATTAAGGTGTTCCATCTGCGGCTGTTTCATTTCATCAACCCAGCGCTGCCAAGTGTAGGGCCATAAAATAGGGTCACCATCGGCATCTAAATACCAGCTTTGGCATCCTCCAACCCAGCTAGTGCCCTTTAACCCTTCTTTTACGTAGGCATTAAAATCGTCAATGGCTTGTTGTTTGGCTTCAAACTCATCAAATTGATGCTCACGCCATTTATCGATCAATTTAATCACGTAGTCAGTTTGAACCTCGCTCATGGCGATAACCGAAAAGTTACCAATAGGTGTGTTGGGGCCGAGCATTAAAAAGAAGTTAGGGTAATCGCTGAGTAACATTGACCGATATGCTTTAATTTTATGAGCCCACGCCTTATCAATGTGCAAATTGTTGCGGCCAATTAGATTCATTGGGCGCATAAAATTAAATGCATTAAACCCTGTCGACAGTACCAATACATCGAGGTCATGGTGTGTACCGTCTTTAGTGATAATGCCTGTTGCAGTTATGCGCTCAATGGCCTCTGTTATTAACTCAGTATTGGGTTTTTGAATGGCTTTATAAAAAGTGGTGTTGATAATGACCCGTTTGCAGCCTACTTGATAATGAGGTCGCAGCTTTTCGCGTAAAGTTTGGTCTTGAATGCTTAATCTTAAGTTGGCTTTACACAAAAAATTTAACACATGTTTTTGGATAAAGTGTCCAGTTACCGCTTTGGTAAAAAAATGTTCTAGAAAAAACTTACCAGTATTGCGGTGGATTTTGGTAATGATGGGAAAGCGAGCCATCAGTTTGCGGCTGGTTTTTGAAAAGGTAAAATCGGGTAAGTGCATTAACCATTGTGGTGTGCGCTGAAAAACCGAGACCTTAGCACCAGTGTTAATCAACTCAGGAATGGCTTGTGCCGCCGTTGACCCAGTACCGATTACCCCAACCCGAGTTGAGGCAGATATATCGACGTCGTGGTTCCATTGGGCGGTATGAAATGTGGTGCCTTTAAAATCAGCTAATCCAGGAATGTCAGGAAATTGCGGATGGTGCAAAATGCCTGTGGCACACACAATAAAATCAGCGATATAGGTTTGCTGTTGACTGGTTTTTACTGTCCATTTGCCATTGGCATAGTGTGCATCGGTAACCGCTTCGTTAAAGCGTATGTCTCGTTTAACCTCATATTTATCTGCCACATGCTCAAAATATTGTTTAATCTCTGGTCCATGGGCGAAAAATCGGCTCCAATTGGGATTGGGTTCAAATGAATAGGTATACATGTGAGCGGGTACATCACAGGCCGCACCTGGATAGGTATTTTCGCGCCACGTTCCGCCCACAGAGCCTTTTTTCTCCAGCACTACAATGTCAGTAATACCAGCTTGACGCAGTTTGATGGCCATTAAAATGCCCGTCATACCTGCACCAATGATCACCACCGCAGGGTTTCGTTTAACTTGGGTCATGCGGACCTCAATGATTGTTATTTTTAATTATGACTTTGAATGGCTATTTCGCTATACGATCATTCAAAGATTGTTAACCAATGATGTTATCTGTCCAGCATAGGAAATTGGGCTTGATTGATCTAGCGTCTAAATAGACGTATATTTGTGATTTTAAGACATTACGGCCATCAATTATGACATTTCGCAGTATTACCAGTGTGCAGATTATCGTTGCCCATGGCATTGAGCTGGGTATTGATGAGAATGTTTTACTGCAAGGGTCGGGTTTAACCAGTGCTCAATTAGCTGACCATGAGCGGCTGATTGAAGATAAGCAAGAGTTACAGGTGTTAAATAACCTAATGCTTACTACTGAATGCCCAGTTAAAGTAGGAATGGAATTAGGCTGCCGTTATCACCTGACCAGTTATGGCATTATGGGGTATGCCCTGTTGGCCAGCAGTACTGCGAGAAAGGCGATTGAATTAGGCTTACGTTATCTAGATTTAACCTATGTTTTTTCACAGATAACATTAACTGAGCTTAACGACGATTTATCTCTAAGGTTCTCATGCGACATTGCAGGTGAGTTAGGTGAGCTCGTATTAGTCAGAGACATGTTGGGCGCTGCGATGATCCAACGAGAAGTATTTGAACGTAACGGCTTACCGATAAAATTGCAGTTTATGTCGCCTCAGCCTGTAGGCTTGTGCCTAGAAGATATAAAGCAAAAACTCGGAGCTGAGATCCAATTTAATGCCAATTATAATGGCTTTTCTGGACTAGCCCCGCTATTGGATTTGCCCTTGGTAAAAGCCAATGAAGCCACCGCCAGATTATGTGAAGCGCAATGCAGCCAGTTACTGCAACAAAAACAAAACTGGAAACCTGTCGCCAAGTTGGTCAAAGACACCTTAGTGCACTTAGGCTTAACAGCATCAATGGAAGACATCGCCCAGCATTTAGCCCGTACGACTCGCACTTTACATCGTCAACTCAAACTAGAACAAACCAGTTGGCGCCAAGTACGTGATGATGTGCGTTTTGGCATCGCTGAGGAACTGCTGCTAAAGCCGATGCAACTTGATGAAATTGCTGAGCGACTTGGTTTTAGTGATGGGGCTAATTTTAGCCACAGCTTTAAGCGCTGCAAAAACATTACCCCAAGCCAGTATCGCAAGCAGGCAACAAAACAGCGATAGCCAGCTGTTCTTCATAGCTAAAGGCTAGCTAGAATCTCAAGCCTTAGACCTTAGACTTTAGACCTCAAATCTAAAGACTCTTACCTAGAACCTAGAACAAGTGGCTGTTAGCCAGAAACTGCTTTCTATGACCCCCATTGCTTAATGTTTATTTATCGAACTGCCTTTCACAGGGGATTCCGTCACCATCACCATCCATTTTTGTGTCTGGACAGTTACGGAGATAAAAGCTTGCTTCAGCATAAGAGCGCATTTGGCTGCAGTGGGTTTTACCAGCTTCGCATCTGAACTGTGGTTGTAGATTGATTGAGCTTGGTTTTGATACGGTTGGTGTCCACTGCATCTGCTCAACATCTTCATTGGTCAGCACTGGCGTAGCGGTCATTTTTTGATATTGTTTATAACCGAAAATACCAACCCCAAGCAGGATAACAAGCATGATTACGCGGCCAAGTACTGGGCTTGAGCGGTAGTTGTCGTCATGATGAGATGGGCTTTTACGATGATGTTGACTGGTGTGAGACGCTGGACGAATGCTATTGGACACCACCGCGACGCCTTCTATACTGGCTTTTACGGCTTTGACTTTACCGTCGGGCTGGTTCTCACGATGAAATAGGATCTCATCGCCAACAATGGGCTTTCTGGCCATGTGTTTTAAGGTTGAAATGTGAATAAAGACATCTTGATTATCACCGGTTTCTGGCTTGATAAAACCAAAGCCTTTTTCGGTATTCCAACGAACGAGCGTGCCTCTTTCCATGGCGATTCCTTCCTTGATGGTCATTCAGTTATTAAAAAATCATACTTTAGAATCATGCTTTTAAATCAGTAACATAATACCTACAATCACAGTGTTTTAGCCAGTTATTTGATTGGACTTTGTGAGCGGTCGATAAAACATAGTCGATATGATTACCTACTCAGGGAAAAATGAATTGATATCGACATTGGGCAATATATCAACTTGCTACAACAAAAACGTGGTGTTATTTAAGATTAAGTTTAACGTGTATATAGACGGGATTATTTTTAATGAATTGACCAACGCAACAATAGAGGGGGCTACTGATGAATGATGAGCAATACCAAAAAGGACTTGAGGTACGTCGCAAGGTGATGGGGGATGCTTATGTCGATAAAGCGCTCAGCAATGTCACTGATTTTACCCAGCCACTGCAAGACTTAGTGACCGCAAATTGTTGGGGAGAAGTCTGGGTTCGTGATGCTATTTCTAAGCAAACTCGCAGTCTTATCACTATTGCCACATTGGCGGCTTTAAAAGCTCCAACTGAATTAAAAGGTCATGTTAGAGGGGCATTACGTAATGGGTGTTCCATTGCTGAAATTCAGGAGGTATTACTGCATTCAACAGTCTATTGCGGCATGCCAGCGGGAATTGAAGCCTTTCGGGCTGCAAAAGAAGCGATAGAGGAATGGGCTATAGAAAATAGTTAGCACTGAGTTATCTATTAACTTTTTAGCCTAAATGATTGTGTAAAAGCACTAATCTTTTTTTAGATTGTTACGTATAACAGGATCTAATACTTATCCAAAAGGACTTAAAATGCGTTATTTAATGATTATTGCAAGCTTATTACTGCTCAGCGCTTGCAGCACGAGTTATCCAAATCAGGCCATTACTGGGCAAACTTTTCCATCGGTGTCAGGCCAAAATCTTGAAGGGCAGTCTATGACCTTGCCTGATGATTTAAAAGGTGAAACTGCGCTATTACTGATCGGTTATAAACAAGATTCACAGTTTGATATTGATCGCTGGTTAATTGGCTTAGACATGACCGAAACGCAAGTATCGGTATTTGAAGTGCCAACCATACAGGGATTGTTTCCTAGAATGTTCAGCACCTTTATAGACAGTGGTATGCGTGCAGGCATCCCTAAGCCACTTTGGAAAGGCGTCGTTACTGTCTATAAAGATGGTGAAAAAGTACAAGCGTTTACCGGTAATGAAAAACCAAACAATGCGCGAGTGGTGCTATTAGATGGCCAAGGTAAAGTGATTTACTTTTATGACCAAGGCTTCTCTGTTGATGCACTTAATCAGTTAAGAGCCTTGCTTTAATCGCGCAAAAGGTAGTGTATAAATCGATCGAGATATCAATTATATCAGCCTCTTTACTGCCATATTTGAGGCCAGTAAGTGACATCTTGATAAAATATGACCTGATATATATCAACAATATGATGGCCGTGATGATTTGTTAAATGCTTTATTGAGTTTGTATCGTTAGAGTTTTGCTCATAAAAGTCTCTGGTCAGCGTTAAATGAGGCTAATGAGGCCTAAATATCTTTGACTGGGTTGTAATCTTATCGGTTATCACTAATTATCTAAGCGCTGCTAAGTTTGCAGCTCTCAATTGAGGACTTTGCCATGCTGTACGATTTGACTGTAGTGCAATTCAGCAAAATGCTGAATAACTTAAATAATATTCTTGATAAGGCCGAGGTATTTGCCGCCTTTAAAAAGGTCGATATGGCAGTATTGCTGAACTCTCGCTTAGCGGCAGATCAATTTAATCTTACTCGCCAGATTCAGATAGCCTGTGACACGGCTAAAGTTGGTGTTGCCAGATTAACCGGTAATTTAGAGACTATGCCTAAGCATGATGATACTGAAACGACACTTGAAGAGTTGCGTCAACGCATTGCTTCAGTCATTGAGTATATTAATGGTTTTAGCGAAGCCGACTTCGCTCACGCTGCCACTATCCATGTGTCACAACCTCGCTGGGCAGGTAAATATCTAACAGGCTATGAATTTGCTATTGAACATGCCATTCCTAATCTCTATTTTCATGTCACTACGGCCTACGCAATATTGCGCCACAACGGTGTTGAAGTGGGTAAGAAAGACTATTTAGGTGATATGCCTTATAAAGTCCCTGTTATTTAGTAAAGTACTCGTTATCGGCTATTGAGGATACATCCACTAATGTAGCGTTTGTATCCTTTAATAGCTGCGCCCAGAAGCCACTGTCTAAGCCATGTATTGACTTGCTTTTTACACTAGCTTTTGGGCATTTTTGTTTTACTCAGATGATTTAATTCGCTATTACTCTGCTCAATAATCAATTGTTTATTTGCATTTGATGCGGTAATTTTTTGGCGTAGCAACTGAATCAAGGTTGGCGAAATAGAGGCTAAAATCATGCCACACATCAATAAATATTGATGTGGTGTGTATGATTCACCCATTAACACAAAACCACAGGCAATACCTGCTATTGGGTTGGCTATGCCGCCAAAAGTGAAGTCGACAACCGACATACGTTGCAATAACCACACATACATACTGTAACCGAGTACAGTGTTGAGTAATATTATCCAGCTTATGCCGAAGCCATTAGTCAGACTAAATTGCTTGACCACACTGAGATATTGTTCAGGTGAAAATAGTGCCTGAATGCCTGCGGCAACCAATAATAATGCTCCGCCGATAATGAGCTGCCAGGTGAGTATGGTCCACCAATGAATGCGTGAGCCCAGTGCTTTGGTGATCGTGCTGCCGATAATAATACAGCTAATAGCCGCCAGCATCGCCATTAACCCAATAGGATTTAAACTAATGGTGCTGGGGTCAAATAGCATCCACGCTAGAGCAATTAAGATCGCGCCACAAAAGGCTTGCGGCAGATTAGGGCGTTTTTTACTGCTTACCCAATGAAATAGCATCGCGAAAACGGGCACTGAAATCATCCCTATACCAGAGATGGCCGACGGAAGTGTTAGTGCCATAATAAATATCAAACTGAAAAACACCGCAATATTAATCGCACCGAGTTTTATCAAAATAGACCAGTCGGCTTGTTGGGGCTTAGTCGGTTTGATTGCCAATAAAATGAGTCCAGCAGGCAATGCACGCAGAGCACCGAGTAATAACGCTGGCCAGTCAGGTAAAGTGAGCTGAGTCATTGCATAAGTGGTACCCCAAAAAAAGGCTGGGATCATGGCGAGTAAAATATTCATAAACTACCTTAGTGTTAAATATCTTCATATAAAGATAAGTGTTGATTCTGGACTGCTAAGTTATCTTTGTAAAGTATCTTTTTATGAAGTATCTTTATGTTAAGTATTTTATAAGTGATCAATCGTTAAGATTAAGGGTGTTAAATGGAGGATATCGATAGAGTTGTGGCGCAGTGGGGTGAACAGAAGCCGCATTTAGATACTGCACCAATGGCAATACTTGGGCGTTTTTTGCGTTTACAAAAACACATTGAAGCTGAAATATCCACTTGTCATAAATTGTTTGGCCTGACCATGGGGGAATTTGATGTACTGGCTACATTACGACGTGCAGGCCTGCCTTATACCTTAACCCCTTCAGTGCTTTTGTCATCTATGATGTTAACCTCTGGCGCGATGACAAATCGCTTAGATAAACTAGAATCTAAAGATTTAATTGCACGTGTACACAGCACTGAAGACAGGCGTAGCGTATCCGTAGCTTTGACTGAAAAAGGACTTGCCACGATAGATGAAGCGATTGAGGCACATGTCCGCATTCAACATCAGTTGGTAGCAAATCTTTCAGATTCTGAACTGCCCGAGCTCAACCAATTACTCAAAACTTGGTTAGCTGGCTTTGAAGGCAATTAATAGCGGCTGTGATCAGATAAGTGAACCACGGCCAGCATCTTAAGGTGCTGGCCGTGGTTGTTTATGCGTTTTGTAATAGCTTAGCGCTTATGGTTGTAGCTGTGCTTTTGCTGCTTCAACTTTAGAAAAATCTAAGCCAAGTTCTACAACTGCTTCTTTGATTAAAGCTGGGTTTTGCATCACCATGCCCATCAGCTGTTGTAGCTTTTCCGCAGGAATGCCTAATTGACCAATAGTTGCCATTGCTGCAAATGGGTTTTCAGTTAACGTCTGGAACAGCTCATTAATTTGTACGTCACTGATATTGTGTTCTTTTAAGATGGCAATAATAGGATTCATTGCGTTACCTTGTAAATGTTAATTGAGTAAGTTGTGATTTTATCATGATTTAGTCTGTAGAGGGCAAGATAGCGATTGCACAATCGTACTGACAAAATGATTCAGCAGGTTTTGACTTTGGTTAGTCTCTTAGCAAGATTGAACTGAGTGTCGTTTATACGTTACATCATTGGATAAATGATTGAGTTTACTACTCCGGTGTTTATACTGTTCTCGTTTTAGCGTGTTGCTTTGCTGATTTAATACTACTTTTTATATGGATTTGTTACGGACGTTGATATGGATATTGAAACCCTCTGCACTGTGTTAGTGCTGCTCCAACCCCTTGTTGTATATTATGCCTTTTATAAAAATACTGGCGTAACCACCAAAGATAATGAGTTTAATCAATCTTTTTTGGTAATTTCTCCTAGTTTTGCCTTCTTTTATTTAGACCAATATTGGTATGCACTCGGTTTGCTGGTTGGCGTGGCATTGCTCGGTTTGTTATTGGCAATGATAGTGGATCGTAAAGCCAGTCATCCGATTGATTACGGCGGGCTGGTTTCATTTATGCTTGCTTGGTTGATTATATTTGGTATAGGTCATTGGATTGCAGGTTTCTTCCCCGACTCAAGCAGTACTGAGGTTGACGATTCAATAGCGCTGACTGATATCACGCAAGGGGGTTATTCAGCATTAACCAGTTCACTGTATTACTTCTTGATTATGCTGGGGGTGTTTTTTGTCCGTATTATAGAGAAAAAATATTTCACAAAGGATAATCTCAGTAGTTTGTTGTTGTTTATCAGCAGTGTTGTTGGTGGCGTGTTACCTATGGTGGGTGACTATTTTATCTTGAGCATAGTGATAAACTTTTTTATCTTATTTTATATGAGTGTCGCCATTATTCGCTTGGATGATACCGGTCCTTCAAGTGGTTCGGTGACTTTTATATTTAGTTATCTATTTATGATGGGGGCTAGCTTAGCCATCATAATAAAAGGCGGGTATTGGCTTTACAGCTTGATGAGTTAACTGCGGCATGATCGATAGGCTGCATGTTATTAGCTAGAGTCGATAGTCCCAAAAAAAAAGCCAGAACACATATGTAGATGTGTTCTGGCTTTTTGGATTAAGCATATTGACGAAAGTAACTATTGCCTAATCGCTATTCGTTTTCGACCTGACAACGTACTTGCGATAATGTGACCGTCTTGCCGGTTTGTACATGACGTAATAGGCAATTATCGCCTTGTTTTAACAGTTGCACTGCGTCCGGAATTTCAGTGCTGCGCCCCATGATCAATAAGCCGTTAGCATCTTTATGCTGAGCACGCTCAATCACTTCTTGGCTGTATTGAGTAAAAGCGTTATCGGCTATTAATACATTGCTGGCGTCCAGTAAGCTTGCTATCGCTTGTTGTAATTCAGCGTGGGTTTGGCTGCTAGGGTTTGTCAGCATTGCCGCTTGTAACGTTAATGGCGCCTCTTTTGCTGTCGCCCCACAGCCGCTCACTGCCAATACTGCCAGAATACCAATGAATTGCTTTTGCATTATTGCTCCAAAGCCAATGGCGTGAGAATACGGTTGTTTTTCAGTACATTTTGGTTGCGCGTGTCTTGCAACATAAAGCCTGGATCGACAAAGGATTCTCGTGCTGGTGCGCGCGCTAAAGCTGAAGCCGTCGCTGGGCAGCGGTTATTATTACGATAAAACAATGCTGCACTGAGAAGTCTTTCGTTGGTATCACCTAAAGCATGTCCAAGGTCATCTTCTAGAACACAACCTGGCACTTCACTGTCTAGGGTAGGATTGGCTGATGGTATAAATCCGTCAGAATATTCACCAAAGCCTTTGTCATTAACCCCTTTAAACTGAATGGTAAAGTAGGTTGTGGCACAGTTACTGGTTGGGTAAAAGCCATAAGGCTTACCGCAGGTTGTATCACCCAATTGAATTACCTCAATATTAATGCCGCGAAGGGCATTCATTAAGGCTTCGCTGGCAGAACAGGTGCCAGGGGTTGTTAATACGAATACTCGCTTAAGGTTTAGCGTGGGCAGCGATAATCCACTGCGCAGTAATGAAGTGTTAAAGCCGATTGATTCTGAAATAAACGGCATCGGCGAGAGTGCTTCACGCGTTACTGGGTTAATGTTGGGGTACTTGTTGTTAAAGCTAGTTTGTTCAAACACCCGGTTAGTTGTGGCGTTATCACCCGCAATCATGTAGCCCAGTTGGCTGGCAAGTGCTAATAATCCACCGCCGTTATAGCGAATATCCAATACTAAATCGTCTACTTGTGCGTTGCTCAGTAACGTCATGGCATCGTATAAGCCTTTTTCGGCCGTCGCGATGTGAGAGTTAAATTGTAGATAACCCACTTTGCCATTAGTCGTTTGAATGGTTTTAGTATTTTGCACTGGCGTTGATACGATTGTGCCTGCCGATAATGTCAGTGTGCGGTCGGTTTGGGCATTTAAATCTCGCACGGTAAACACCGTTTGTTTACCAGTGGCGTCGGGAAATAAACCTGCATTTAAAGTATCGATACTGTCGCTATCATTGGCATTTGCTACGCTGACACCGTCCACCGATACAATAATGGCACCACGGCTAATACCTGCATTGCTTGCCGGCGTGTTTGGCTCGTTGAAGGCCACAGTCACTTGTCGTGATACACCTGCCGATGCATTACGTAAATTTAGCGTCATGCCATAACCAACAGAGGCCCCGGACCCATTGAGTAATTCCCATTCTGCTGTCGGCATAGAAAAGTGGAAGTTATCTTTGAGGTTGCCTGTGTCTGACAATTCGTCGGTTTTTAGTAGTTCAAAATACTCGGCAACGCTATATGGTGCCGGATCGCGATCAATAATTTCGTCATACCAAAGGTAAGTGTCATCGCTCCACGACCGCAACCACAATTTTTGTGTCAAGGGGACACTGCACTGATTGGCTAATGTCGAGTAGTTAGCAAATTGACCAGCAACCCATTGAGGTGACGTTGAGCCAGTATTGCTATTGTTATCGCCGCTTGATGAGCCGCCACCGCCACAGGCTGTTAGTAACAGGCTGGCGCTGATAATGAATGGGGCGAGAGTGTTGCTTGAGAGTAACTGCATAATAATCCTTTATATACTCAAATATCGTGGTTAATGTTTAATCTTACAATTGACAACTTTATTACAATTGACCTAATTTGTAACTCGGTTTCTTGAGCAATACTAAGATTGATAAACCATGCTATTTGAAGTGTAATGATATTTCTATACGCGGCTACTGGTTGTAATGTTCAGTTCAACCTTAGTACTGTGTTTGTGGTTCCTTGCTACTGTTTTATTGCCTACTTATGTAGATATACTAGATGTCACAAGGTCCTTTTTGTATAAAATTGCCACAAGCGGCTGCCAACTTCATTTTGAAAGTTCAACGGCCCTAATCAGAGATATCATTACTATGTTCGACAAATATAAAGTAAAAAAGGCGGGTCAATGCTAACTTCACTTATGCATTTATCTGTACCCCGCCAGCGACAACATGGCGCATCTGGCATCAAACTACTGTTAATTATTTTAGTGACTATGCTGGTCACAATTGGATTAACGTTTTTTATTATTCGCACTTATATTTTTCCGTCGCCATTAACGCCTGTAACGTTAAATGCCCAAGAAGAGCAAAAGCTGGATCAAAAACTGACCCAGCTTGGTTGGCAAGTTGAACCTAGTCGCCAAGTGAGCCAATCACCTAATTCACGCGAACCAAGTAATCGTGGTCATAACAACGCAGAGCTAACCCCGCAGGCATATCGCGAATTTGATGCCGACCGCCAGGTGACTTTTAGCGAAAAAGAAGTTAATTCAATGATTGGCCGTAATCCTGATTTTGCGCAGCGGGTTGCGATAGATTTTTCAGACAATTTGGCCAGTGCAACCTTGCTGATTTCAATTCCTAAGGACTTTCCTCTGATGGCTGGAGAAATCTTACGGGTTAATACTGGGCTGGACATTCATTTAGATACCAATGGTCGCCCAGTAGTTGCTTTAGTTGGCGTGAGCTTAATGGGCGTGCCTATTCCCAATGCATGGTTGGGTAACATGAAAAACGTCAATCTAGTGAGTGAGTTTGGCGACCGTGGTTTTTGGAATACCTTTGCCGATGGTGTGGATAATATTCAGATTCGTGATGGCGAACTGTCGATCAAACTGCGAAAGTAAATGCTACATATCGGTTTGAAAGCAATGTTATAAGTATGGTGTTAGCAGTGAGCCTGAATATCAAGCTCATTGTTTATTGACCGTTTTTTCAGCCCACTCATGTTGAGTGACGCGAATACTTATCACAGCTAACATTATGTTCTGTATAGCACTTTTACCACATGCCAACCAAATTTTGTTTTGACTAGGTGCGGTGTTATTAGCTCGCCATTGAAACAGACTTTATCAAACGGGGGCACCATTTGACCTTTTTTGAACTCACCTAAGTTGCCACCATTTTTGGCTGATGGGCAGCTAGAATGTTTTTTGGCTAGCACATCAAACTTGGCGCCTTTATTGAGCTGCTTGATGATGTCTTCAGCTTGGGTTTGGTGTTTCACTAATATATGTAATGCTGCTGCAGTTTTGGCCATGATATCGGTCTTAGTTTCTCTGTGATTAGCAGATTATTATACCTGTTTCATCAGCTAAATTGGCAGTAGATCCTTGCACTAATGGATCTATTCAATCCCAATATAGGCAAATACTGTAAGGTTTGGACCTGTTAATGCCTAAATCTTGAGGTTTTATTACTGTAATTTACTGATATTAATGATGCTAATAATGATGTCTTTTATTATGTTATATCGCTACAACACGTTGAACTGACGCTGAGTGGCCAGAAAATTAGCTAATTGAGTATTACATGGATTACAGTATTGATCGGTTGGTAAAAAACGACGAGCACATAACAAAAAGGAAATTTTAATGCTTAAGCGAATCATACCCTTATGTATAGCGAGTGCGATAACTATGGCAATACCTGTTCATGCAGAAGAAGATAAATATATTTGGTTAGAAGATGTTGAAGGCGCTAAGCCAATGGAATGGGTTAAGCAACAAAATAGCTTATCTGCTACTCATATTAAGGCTTATCCAGGTTTTGATAAATTAGTCGCCAACAGCTTAGATATTTTAAACGATAAAGCCCGTATTCCTTATGCAACTCGTATTGGCGATTATTTGTATAACTTTTGGAAAGATGAAACCCACGAGCGTGGCATTTATCGGCGAACTACGTTAGCAGAATATGCTAAAGCCGAACCTAAGTGGGAAACCGTGCTCGATATCGATGCCCTGGGTAAAGCTGAGGACGTTAATTGGGTTTTCAAAGGTATTGAATGCCAATATCCACAGAACGAGCGCTGTTTTGTTTCATTATCTCGTGGTGGTGCTGACGCTGCTGAAGTGCGCGAATTTGATTTAACAACGAAAGCCTTTGTCGATAGTGCTCAAAAGCCATTTTTGTTGGCCGAAGCAAAGTCGATGCTAAGCTGGATTGATAAAGACACTGTGTTTGTTGGTACTGATTTTGGCGATGCGCAAAGCATGACCGACTCTGGTTACCCAAGTGTGGTTAAATTGTGGAAGCGCGGCACTCCTTTATCTGCCGCTAAACTGGTCTTTAGAGGGGATAAAAAGTCAGTAGCCGTGTCGGGTTATGTGATGTTCGATGATAAAACCCCACTCAATATCGTCACAGAAAGCTTAACCTTCTACACAGCTAAACATTATGTCTATCAAGATAGTCAGTTAGTGTCGCTGCCTATTCCTGAAGATGCCGATTTGAAAGGTTACTTTAAAGGTCAGCTATATATTGAGCTAAAAAGCGATTTAGTCACCTCAAAGGGTACGTTCAAACAAGGTGCCATTGTTTATACAGCAGTTGATAAGCTCATTGCGCAAAAACCTGAGTTTAGTGAACTGGTATCGCCAACTGCGCACGCTTCAATTTCACAAGTAGCATTTAGTCAGAATGCTATTTTTGTGACTTGGCTGGATGATGTAAAAAGTAAACTCGTCCGATACATGCAAAACGATAAAGGTGAGTGGCAAAGCAAGCCGGTGCCATTTGAAGCCAATGGCACCTTAAGTGTGTTTGATGTAGAACGCGATAGTGATGACTTTTTTGTTAATTACACCAGCTTTTTAGAACCCGCCAGTTTATATCGCTTAAATGGCGCGAGCTTAAAAGCCGATAAAATTAAAGCCATGCCGCAACAATTTGACGCTAATAAATTTGTCACCCAGCAGTACTTTGTTAAGTCAAAAGACGGCACTAACGTACCTTATTTTGTGGTGATGGCTAAAGACATCAAACTCGATAGCAGTAACCCTACATTACTTTACGGTTATGGCGGTTTTGAAGTGTCGCGTTTGCCAGCCTATTCGGCCACTATTGGTAAAAACTGGTTAGAGCAGGGCGGTGTTTATGTACTGGCTAACATTCGTGGTGGTGGTGAATATGGTCCTGCTTGGCACCAAGCAGCATTGAAGCAAAATCGTCATAAAGCGTATGAAGATTTTGAAGCCATTGCCGAAGACCTAATTGCTCGCAAGATTACTTCAAGCAAACATCTTGGTATTCAAGGTGGCAGTAATGGTGGTTTGTTAATGGGAGCTGCCTTTACCCGTCGTCCTGAGCTCTATAACGCAGTCGTGTGCCAAGTGCCATTGTTGGACATGAAGCGTTATAACAAATTACTGGCTGGTGCTAGTTGGATGGGCGAATACGGTAATCCTGATATTCCTGAAGAGTGGGCATACATTAAAACCTATTCTCCATATCATAATTTAAAACAAGGGGTTAAATACCCTAAAGTGTTTTTTACCACCTCAACACGCGACGATCGGGTTCACCCTGGACATGCGCGTAAAATGGTCGCAAAAATGGAAGATATGGGCATAGATGTGTTGTACTTCGAAAATATTGAAGGCGGCCATGCTGGCGCGGCCGACAATACCCAAGCCGCTCAGTTAAGCTCAATGGTTTACGCTTACTTAATGCAGCAACTTCGTTAAATATAGTCGCTCTGTGATGAGTAAAAAGGGTTTCAGCAGTGCTGAAACCCTTTTTTTGTGTCTGACATTGATATGACTCGGCTCGAAACTCCGCATGTCTCAGTCGTACTCTTTTATGATAAAAAGAGCCGCAGTGTAGTGCTGCGGCAAAATAGCCTGAAGCTAATTGCAAGGGTGCTATTCTCGCCATTAGCTAGGGGGAGGCTAAATGACGATGACTTAATCTGCACTTATCAATTCAATTGCATTACTGGCAAGCGAGCCCTTAATTTGAATCGCAACCTTATAAATCATTGCGGCATTGGCCGATGCTTTACTTTGTAAGTCGAGGTCACTGACATTAAAAGTATATTTGCCCGCAGTATCGGTTGCTTCTAATGTTCCGCTACAACTATCACTCCCTGCACCATCGCATTGATAGCTTTGGGTGACATGCCAACGTTTCCAAGCCTTAGGTTTTATCGATAGCGATGCTGGATCAGGAAAGCCAAAATAGACGATATCGTAATTGGCTACATCAATGAGGGCTTCGCCGTCATTATTGGCGACCGTGAATAATAGCGAGCCAGTGGTAGCATTAAATGTATCCAGGGTAACAACTACGCTGCTTGCATCATCAATACTAATGCCATCAAGAACTGGTGGTACAACAACTACTGGCGGCGTCACCACTGGCGGTACAACCACCACAGGGGGATCAATAACCGCTACATCGTCATCATTGTCACTATTACAGCCAAAGATTAGCAATGAACTGGCTAATATGGCGCTAAGATATTTGACATTCATCATGTACTCCTTAATTGTAATGTCCGGTATGGCAGGTCGTGCATTCCATGTCGCTTTTCACACTGGCAGCAGAGCCCATCGTTTCGGTGACACCATGGCATGATTGACATGCTTGGGTTGTCGCCGATGGTTTCGCTTCTGCTAATACCGAAATATCCTCGCCGCCATGAGCTCGATTCAATAGATCGACAATGTAATAAGCCATAGAGGCAGATAGGCGTTTACAGCGTTCACCTTTTAATGCGAAAGGCTTTCCTGATGCCGCAGACCAATTACTAATGGATGAATGGCACAATGGGCTGTTAGCAATAGATGTTGCCCCCACTTCTAATGATTTTTCGGCTGTAGAGCCTATCCCTGCAATGAACTCAGCTGAAGATAAAGGCAAATCGTTGGTTTCATAGTAACGGAATGAAGCCCCAATAATCGCGTTGTTTTGGCCATTAATATCATCAAGAATGTTGATCAGCATGCCTGCTGCATTTAAGTTACCGCAAAGAGTACCTTGGCCTACCACGCCAGCCCAACCGTAGCCGGCTAATGCTGTTGGGATAGTCGCAAACTTGTCAGCATCAATACTGGCCGATACCGCGAGCATAGTCACAATGGCGTGAAAGACTTGGTGCATGCAACCGCCGCCAGTTTCATAGGCTAGCTTGGCAGTAGCCATGGCATCTAACGGTGCATATTTGAGTTTTTCTCCTAACGCTAAACGGTAGTTTCCATCTGCATCTGTAGCAGCAAATGCTGATGTACCTAAGAGGGTTGCCCCGGCTGCGGCGGTGCTTAATCCAATTATTTTTGTTAATGCTTGACGTCGATTTATGCTCATTTTGATCACCCTTATATCATCATTATTGTTGTGTTTAAGCGCTATGACTTCATATGGCTTAGGCTTGTTGTCATATTTTTGCTGGTCGGAATATCGACAGCAACTTGATGACCTAACGATAAGCAATGGGGCGATTAAAGGTGTGATTTATGCCAGATAAAACGGCTTTTAAAATAATGTTCAATTGAGTGAATAAACTTGAACTTTGAAGACTAACTAACCACAAAAAAAGCCGTCTTTTGTGACAGAAGTCTGATCATTTATAGGATTTACGTACATTTATCTGAGTATTTATTGAAATTAACTGTATGAAATGATGTGACAAATATCGCAATTACATCAATCTTGACCACTATTAATTACAAAGAATAAGGAATTAAAGCGTGAAGATAGCAGGATCACAGATTTTATAAGATTTTCTGCATACACTTTAGCCATTATGTGAAGTATTGAGGCAGTTGGTATGCAATTGGGCCATTGCAGGTTTGATAGCGATAAAGGTGAGCTGATCAATCAGGAAAGTGGTCTGGTGTGGTCTCTTCCCAGAGCAGAGTTACATGTACTGAGATTATTAGTCGAGTATCAAGGCAAAGTCGTTGCTAAACCTATATTAGAGTCTGGCCATAAAGACGGTTCACATCTTAGTTCAGCGTCTGTTGCCAGAGCTATTTTTACATTGCGCTCATTTCTTGGGCCGCAACATGAAACGCTTATCGAGACAGTAAAAGGCCAAGGTTATTTGCTCAGACATCACCGTGCCCGCAAAGAAACCCGTTACCAACGAAGACGTTTTACCATCAAATCTTTACCAGTATTGCTGGTGGTCATAAGCCTTTTTAGTGTATTGCTGCTTAGTCTATGGTGGTTTAATCGGCTTGGGCCCTCAATCAGTCCGACTATGCCGCTGAGTATCGACACGGTAACCTTGGATTCTGGTCAGCAAGTTGAAATGATTTTATATTCGCCCTCAAACACCAATAATGAGTTGTTGATTGCTCAAGGGCAGCTGCTCACTCAGAGTCTATTACATTGTCATGAGACAGTATGGAATAAAGTCTTTCTATCTTTATCTCACGATAAGCAGGTGCTGAACATTACCTTCAGAGGCGACTATTTTGGCCAGTCGATTATTCGTAATATCAAAATTAGCGATTTGCGCCAACCCAAGCGTTTTATCAATCCAGAGTGGCTTAAACAGGTGAGTATTTGTGATTCGTCACCAGTCCAGATCGCCTCTTCGCATCAATCTTGGAGGCGTTAGCATAATGGCAAGAAAAGGGTTATGGCTCATCAACAGTGTTATTTTGCTGTGTTTACTGGCTTGTATTGGGACTATTTACTCGCTCACATCTAAGGCGCCAAACTTTATGCTGAGTTGCAGTTCCGAACTGTTTAATCATCAAGCTGGCGAGGCAGACCATAATCATTACTTATTAGTTGATTTGGTCTCTAAAGATGGCTTGGCGCAAATTAACTATCGTTATTTCGACTTATCCGGTAATTCAGCTGGAACGTTAGCGATGACTGGAAAAGTGAACCGAATTGATACTCAAAGGCAAATATACGATATTTCAGTGACCACAAAACAAGAGTATTTAGGCAGTAAAAATGTTTATAAACCAGAGCATTATGAGTATCTATCGTATGTTAGTGGCATTAATTTAAATAAGAACGGTATGCATTCATTAACTATTCAGGTGCTAGAACGTGATGAGGCAAAAGACTATGCAGTGGTATTGTTTCAGCCTAGTAATACCGTATGTGGGTGTCGTTTGGTCAATTAAAGCTAATCTAACAGGCCGAGACTTAGTATCGGCCTGTTAGATTAGGTGTTGTATTTTTTATACTTTTATCGAATTTAACCTTACTTTTGGGGTGTGCGTTAACTCACCAACGGGCAAAATAGTACGCCCGTATTCGGCATTCAACACTTGCGCCATCGCAAAGTAAATAGCGCTTGCACCACAGAAAATACCTTCAAATCCGGCAATAGTGCCAAGCAATGCATTATCAGTAAAATCGCGCGCAGCCAGTAAGAAAAACAATATGGTTAATGAGCCAAATATTACTTGTTTTGCTCGAGGGTAGCGTAACGAACCCACAAACATAAAGGCTGTAAATGTGCCCCACAGGGTTAAATACCAGCCCATAAAGTGTGCTGGACTGGCCGCTACCCCCATATTAGGCATTAAAATAATCCCCACTAAGGTTAACCAAAATAAGCCGTATGAGGTAAATGCCGTAGTACCAAAGGTATCGCCCCGCATAAAGCACATTATGCCGACAATCACTTGGCCAATGCCTCCGTAAAAGATCCCCATTGCGAGGATCATCGAGTCAATGGGGAAATAGCCAGCATTATGAATGTTGAGCAGTATGGTGGTCATGCCAAAGCCCATTAATCCTAATGGTGCAGGATTCGCTAATTTTGTAACCATGATGTTTCCTTAATGGAAAAATGTAACGACCAAATAACGTCGCTAGAGATTAATTTGTACCCCGATTGGGCAAGGCGCGCATTTTAGAGAAAGCTTCAGTGGGTAGCAATAAGTGACAGGGGAGCCATGATGTTAGTAGTAATATGGATATTATTATTTAAAAACAATAACTTAGTATCATCTCGTGCGGCAAGTGTGTTAAGTATATTAATATTCGAGTAATAAACTATTTAAATTCAATTAGATACGGAAAACACCTTCAGCTGGTGTGATATTATTCAAGTCGTTGCTATTGCTGTGATGGGCCTCAAATATAGGGCTAAACTGTTGTCAAATCGCCTAATGAAGTCGTTACTGCAACAGGCTAATTTGTGACGTAAGCAACACTAACTGATTAAGTTTGTAGCGGCTTGCAAAAACAATATTTACTGCAAATTAATCGTTAACCTCTGCTCGAATTAACGAATGGGATAAATGCGCTAAAGTCAGTATCTATGACCTATTTTGTACCAAACGTGTGATTTGTGCCCCAGACCACAGACTAAATTTCTACTGCTAGTTAGTCTGTGGTGAGGTGTTAACTAAAACTACATCAAATAGGCCAACATTATTTTGGTTTATTTATCATCGGAGGTTATATGCAGCATAAGTTTATTACGACGGTCTTAGGGACTTTACAGCCCAATCTTTTGCAATCACTTGCTCAGGTAAGCCGTGAAATTGGCGCAAGTTGGGAGACCAGTAAAGTCATTAAACTCGATGGGCAATTTGTTGCAATGATGCGGGTGATGATAGATGCAGATAAAGAAACGCTATTAAAACAAACATTAGAGCAGAAGTTTAGCCAACTAACCTTTGTCTATGCTGAATTTGAAAGTGAATCGATACATTTTTCTCAAGAGTGTAAGCTCACTTTAGATTGCAGTGACCGTTCAGGGTTAACTCATGATATTAATGAAATTTTAGCGGATCTTGATGTCAGTGTTGATCACCAAGAATGCTACCGTGTGCAAGTAACCAGTTTAGGCAAAACGGTATATAGTGCCAAGATGACGTTAAGATTACCTAAGAATGTAACCATCGCGTTGTTAGTCTCTCAACTTGAAACCTTAAGCGACAATATTCGCATCGGCATAGAAGACTAAAATACCTTGAACTAACGTCCACTATGGATTTAGCTCAAGGTGTAAACCATCATATTGAAAATAAACATATAGCGAGAAAGACGGTAGTTTTTTGAACCGTACTTGGCTTTAATCACTGCTTTTACCTTGGGGTAAGGCAGTGATGCTTTATTGACGGCATTGACGATTTTATTGGCTGTGTCGCCATCAGCCAGGCTGCCAATGACAACCTGGTTGATGAGACTCTGCGGCAATTACACCGTTGGACGGTGCAAATCAAAGCGTAATTCTTCAGCAATACCATAATAAGCCGATGGGCCGCCGGCTCTAAATACCGGATCTGCTAATGCGGTTTGGTAGATACCTTCAGCGCTGAGTAAGTGCTTGTCAATGTGCACTGCCACAACCTCTCCGAGCACTAACCAGCTATCAATTTTGTCACCATTTGCTGCCGTTAGTTGAATGCATTGCGACAGTTTACATTCGAAGCTAACAGGACTTTGTGCAATAAGATCGGCCTTAACAATATTACCTGCTATTGGCGTTAATCCGGCAAATTCAAATTCATCAGTACCATGAGGAAGTGCGGCAGATGTTTGATTCATTTGCACTGCTAGGTTACGGGTAGTGAGATTCCATACAAATTCGCCAGTTTCAACGATATTAGCCACGCTGTCTTTCCAGCCGACACTGGCAAAACCGATAATTGGCGGATCATAGTTAAAACAGTTAAAGAAGCTATAAGGTGCAAGGTTGCGTTGGCCCTGAGCATTACGAGAAGAAATCCACCCTATTGGTCGCGGGCCTATAATGGCATTGAGTGGATTATGTGGCAGACCATGGCCTTTGCTTGGTTCATAAAAGTAGCGGTTATCAGTACTCATATCTTACCTTGTTTTATTGTTAAACGTGTCTGATGGTATCAAGTAGGTTAATGGCAATAATATCAGTAAATCAGCCCCATTAAATTCATACTATCAGATCCATATGATGACTTTATTAGCCTAATGGTGACCTTTACTATCACGGGTTAAATGCCGTCCATAGTAATCGCAAACCAACGATGATCATTAAGCTAAGAATGATTTTTTTAAACTGTTTTTCGTCAAATTTATCCTGGATGCGTAGTCCCAATTTTACGCCAATCCAAGCGATAGGCGCTAATGATGCCGAGATTAATAAATTGCTCAGGTTAATTTGCCCCAACATACTATAGGGAATTAACTTAACTAAATTTATCACCGCAAAAAACACTACGGCAGTTCCCAAGTATTCTGTTTTAGCTAAACGCAGTGGGATCAGATAGGCATTTAATGGTGGTCCTCCCGCATGGGCAACAAAGCTGGTAAAGCCTGCAATGGTGCCGCACATTCTACCCATTAGCGCGGATGGTTTTCGTTGTGACCATTCACCTAATGTGAGGCCGTAGATGCCAAACCCTAATGAAATCACGCCAAGTATACCGCGTAAGTATTGTTCATTAAGTTGATCAAATAATAGATAAGCCACCACAATACCGACGATAGCAGCAGGCAATAAAATCCACAATTGTGCTGTATTTTGTTTCCCCCACCACGAGCGTACACTTAAAAAGTCCATATAAACGAGCAAGGGTAGCATCACTGCCGCAGCGGTTGCGGGGCTAATCGCTAATGCTAATAACGGCACAGTTAACCCGCCAGCACCACCAGCAAAACCTGATTTTGACATACCTGTGATTAATACTGCTGGAATAGCCACTAACCAAAATAATGGATCTGTTAACACCGACACTCCTGCGCCAATCATGATTATTGGCAATTAATAGTAGATAGTTAGAATTGGCAATTTGGATTATTAGGGAAAGATAATATCACTGCCTAATGGTATATGCTCAGCTGGTGAATAGCATATTTAATCTCAACTTAGGAGAAATGCGCGATGATCTAATTGAGCGAATAGTTACCCTAGGGCGTTATTGTACTGATCAATAATTATCTATTTACCCTTGTGGGTGCAATTAATTTATTATGATGTGAGACAATAATGTTGGTTAATTTTAGTTTTATGTTGAAAAGCGTTATTGCCTGATATCCTATTGCAAAATAACGTGATAATTTACGAATAAATGGAATTCACATCGTTAATGGAGGAACAATGCTGGCATTTTTGAGCGCTCATGGAAATGTGCCTTTTTCAATTGCACTGGTAATAGTGATCATGTTGGGCACCTTTGAGCTTATCGCAATGATTGCTGGTTTAAGCATTTTTAGCGCGTTAGACAACTCGTTATCAGTCGATATTGATACTGATGTCGATATGGATGCTGAAACGTCTATCACCGGCATGACAGGTTTATTGGGCTGGTTGTGCCTTGATCGTTTACCGCTGCTTATTTGGCTGGTGTTGATATTAAGTAGCTTTGCGATTGCAGGCTATGTAATTAACTTTACTAGCTTACAAATCTCAGCAGGACTACTGCCGCAACTTATCACTGTACCTATCGCGTTTATTATTACGCTTATTTCTAGTCATTTCCTCGGCAATGCTGTTGCTAATATTCTTCCTAAAAATGAAACCTCGGCGATTTCTGTTGACTCACTTGTCGGTTGCGTCGCTACCATTACTCAGGGGCGTGCAGTTAAAGGCATGCCTACAGAGGCGGTGGCACGTGACGAATTTCAACAAAAACACTATGTATTAGTTGAGCCAGAACGCCTAGGTATTGAATTTGTCCGAGGCGCGGAAGTTGTACTGTTAGCTCGCAAAGGCAAGGTGTGGACGGCTGCACAAATTTAGTTAACTTAATAATAATCACTCTATATTCTCAAACGGTCATGCCATTGCATTGTGCTGACATGATCGAATTACTCTGTTGTATTTAAAAGGACATTAAATGGAAACCTTAACAAGCTTTGATTCTGGAAGCAGCTTTATCTTATTAATTGCAGGCCTAGTTATATTAGGTTTGATTGTAATAGGACTGATTTTTGCCAAACTGTATAAACGCGCCAGCAAAGAAATGGCATTTGTGCGAACAGGCTTTGGCGGTGAGAAAATCATTAAAGATGGTGGCGCAATTGTGCTGCCAGTGCTGCACGAAACGATTTCGGTCAACATGAATACCTTGCGTATTGAAGTCGAAAAAAACCAAAAAGATGCCCTGATCACCAAAGACAGAATGCGCGTGGACGTAAAAGCCGACTTTTATTTACGAGTTGCGCCGAATGCCGAAGGGATTTCTATGGCGGCACAAACCTTAGGCACTCGTACTAATCGTGTTGAAGAACTCAAAAAATTAATGGAATCAAAGTTTGTCGACGTATTACGTACCGTGGCAGCCGAAATGACCATGACCGAAATGCACGAGCAGCGCGCTGACTTTGTTCAGCGAGTGCAGAATAATGTCGCCAACGATCTTGAGAAAAACGGTTTAGAACTCGAATCTGTTTCACTGACGGGTTTTGATCAAACTGACTTGCAATTCTTTAATGAAAATAATGCATTTGATGCCGAAGGTCGGGCACGTCTAGCTAAAATCATTGAGGAAAAACGTAAAGAAACCAACGATATTCAACAAGAAAACCGCATTAAAATTGAACAGCGTAATCTTGAAGCAGAAAAAGAATCGTTAGAGATTGAAAAGTCGGAAGAAGAAGCACGCCTCGCGCAGCAACAGTCACTTGAATTTAAACGTGCCGATCAAAAAGCTGAAATCATTAAACAAAAAGAAAACAAAGCCCGCGAAGAGCGTGAAGCCGAAATTGCTAAAGAGCGCGCAATTGAAACCGCTGAAATTGAAAAAACCAAAGACATCGAAACCCGTGAAATTGAAAAATATAAGTCTATTGAACAGTCACGCATTCAGCAGCAACGCGATATCGAAGTATCAGAACAAGACAAACGCATTGCCGTAGCCGCTAAGTCAGAAGAAGAGTCTGCTGCCCGTGCTCGCGCCGCAGAAGCGGAAAAAACTAAGGTAGAAAAAGAAGAAGCGGTGATAACAGCGCGCCAAACTGCTGAAGCTAATCGTCGTAAAGACATCGAAGTTATTGACGCCCGCAAAGAAGCTGAGCGCGACGCAGTAGGTGTTACTGTTAGAGCGGAATCAGAAAAAATTGCCGCGGAAGATAGAGCGAGTGCCATTTTAATTGAAGCGCGTGCCAGTGCAGACGCTAAGATGCTCAAAGCCTCAGCCGATGAGAAAATCTATGCAGTAGAAGCGGCAGGTAAGCGGGCGCAGTACGAAGCTGAAAACGTACTGAGCAACGAACAAATTGCCTTACAAAGATCATTAGCGATATTAAAAGCCTTACCTGAAATTGTCGCACAAGCGGTTAAACCACTGGAAAACATCGAAGGCATTAAGATTTTACAAGGCTATGGTACGGGTAATCAGTTTGGCAATGGTGAGAGTAACCCATCGCAAGGTGGTATTGCTGAGCAAGTGACAACCGCGGCACTAAATTATCGTGCCAACGCACCTGTTGTCGATGCCATGCTGCGCGAGTTGGGGCTAGTTAATGCAGAGTCAGGTAATTTAAACGACTTACTGACAGGCAATAATACACTGACATCTGAAGCGATTAATGTCATTCAATCGGCCAAAACAGACTTTAGTGTCGATGAAGTTACCCCTGGGGTTAATCCAGCCCAATAAGCTGATTACCCTGAGGGTTTACATAACAGAGTGTTGTTATCTTGCCCTATTAATAATAAAAAGCGTCAATAGACGCTTTTTATTATTTACCTGACTGATGAGCATCACACCGCGATAAACCATAAATCAGTAACGCGGGTAAAATGGCTTTACTTTAACTTTGTGATACCAATTAACACGCAAATGATACCCCCTGCCATTCCTGCCCATGCTTCTATCGGTGTATCACCACTTAATGCCCTAGTAAATTGAGAGCTCGCTGAATCATAAATATTGTAGCCCCACAAAGCTAAAAAAATACCCGCAATGACAAGCACAATTCCGATAATTTTATTATTCATTCTTACTCCAGACTCTGATGACGTTATCCTTGATGGACCTAGTTGAATAGACCAATGTTAGTAGCCTCTATTATTAGCCATAAGACTGACGCTGCAAACGAAAAATGGACATTTAAAAGGTACATTTACAGATAGTTTTCGTTAATGAGCAGATAAATGCTCGCGTGTATCGAGTTTATTGTCGTTCAAATAATACTGCTATAAGCTAAGTCATTGCTGGCTTTATCAATACCTCTATAAATGATTTTGGTGATTTTTATTGTGGTTTAAAGGCATTAAATTCACCTCTGATTTTTTCTATTCGCTCACGATTCACCCCAAAATCAGAACTGCCAATACGCGAAGCTGATCTAACATGTATGGTTATTTTATCCGCTGCGGTTGATGGGAAGTAAAACTCCACATCATCGACAAAGCGCATTATCTGCGAGGTAAACTCTACGCGAATATAATCGTCCTCAACCACAACGATATTGGCACGCTCTGCAGTCTTGAGTATGTGTAACAGGCGCACTTGTGCTTGCTGCTGGGTTCCGCTGAAATACAGCGGTGCAATAGCATGCTCTTCATCTGCTGAGGTTTGTTGGCTATTAACGCAGTTTGGCGAATTAGGGCAGGGTGTCAATTGGCTATTATTGATGCCTAAGGTCGGTACAGTGCCAGAGCAGCCCATTAACAGCATCATGCTGAGTGTAATAATTGAAATCTGTTTGTACATTATTAATATCCTTTTATTTATTTTCACGGTGACCGTAACTTAATACTCGAGTTATTTGCCATTTGTCGTCTACTTTACGCCAAACCATGACAAAGTCAGCTTTACCTTCGCATTGGTTGGTTTTATTGTGACAAAAGATATGTTCCCCTTCGGTAATCGCCCCAAAATCTTTAATCGGGTGGACGTTAAAAGAGCCCTCAACCAGCTTTCGAGTGTAATGGCCACAGGCATTATTTTTCGTATTGGCGATCATGGTGTCACGATCCCAGGTTACTCCGCCATTATCATGATAAAACTCGACATCAGTGGCAAAGTAGCTCGCATGTTTCTGCAGTTCTTCAGGATTTTCACAATGATTAAATGAGTCAAACACCGCGGTATCAAGCGCTTTCATTTGGTCAGCTAAGCCGCCATCATCTGCAACCGATGACATCGAAACCAAGGTTAATAAAACTAAGTAGATTTTTTTCATTACTATCGACTCCTTGAGAGTAAGTCACCTGAACTCAGGATATGTACTAATGTTGAGTTCGGACAGCATAACATTGAGCTTAATATTATTGGCCGGCTAACATCGCCGCCAATCCTTGGTTCATTAACATAACGGCTTTTAGGTTAAGTAACGATAGCCTTTTATGACAATTTACAGGGGAAAGAGGCTGATTTAATGACGGTAGGTTTTTTAAGATGAGTTAAGTCATAAAAAAACTGCCGATGAGCATGGCTTATCGGCAGTTGATTTTTATTCAATAAAGCTTTGTCAGCTCGGCATTACTGCTCGGCTTTTACATCACGTAGCGATGCTGCTGCACTGTCACCAACATCATCAATAACTGTGTTATGTGAGTTGTGAGTCTCCGTCAGGCGACGCATCAGCGGTAATACGGCAAGGGCGATAAAGGTACAAACCACGGCTGCGATACCCAGTTTATTAAATAGGCTGGTATACACAGGTAAGGTTTGCAGTGGATCAACTAAATCTTTCGGCACACTGGCGAAGTTAGCGACCACACCGCCCAGATACTGAGAAATACCTGAGGCGACGAAATAGGCTCCCATCATAAAGCCGCCCATACGCGCTGGCACGTAGCGTGCAATCATCGCAAGACCAAGGCCACTCACCAGCAATTCACCTAAAGAATATGAGGCATAGCCCCAGATCATGATCCATGAAGAGGTTTTACCATTGACGGCAAATTGATCAGCAAAGCCATAGATAAAGAAGCCGATAGCCACTACTGCAAAACCGAGGGCAAATTTCGCTGCGATAGAGAAGTCTTTATTATTGCGACCCGCCCACGAATAACTCCACGCAAGTACAGGGCTTAACACCATGATCCATAATGGGTTCAATGCTTGGAACTGGGCTGGCGACCAAGTCCATAAATGAGTACCAAAGAATTGGAAATCCCAGTCCACATTACGCAGGGCAAACAACGCTAATGAAGTCGACATTTGCTGATAGAAAATAAAGAAGAACACGGTTTGCACTGTGAGGATCAGCGCTGCAATCAGTCCTGCTCGTTCACTGGTTTCGCTGGTGCGGATCAAGTGAAAGAAGATTGCCAATACCGCTACACCAGCGGCGTAAACGAAGACACGGGCAACCGCTTCATATTCAAGAATAATGGCTGAAGCGACTACCGACAATGCAGCTAGCGCCAATACGATGGCAAGGCTTTTTTTGTTTACTGGGCGCGTATCAGGCTCTGAACCAAAGTGGGCTAAACTTTTACACATGAGTGCATAATTGCCTAAACCTACCAAAATGCCGACACAACACACGGCAAAGGCCGCATGCCAGCCAAATTCGTTACCATACTCGGCATTAACGTAATCTTTAATCCAAGGTGTCAATAACATAGAGAAGGTCGAACCGACGTTTACCGCCATATAATAGATGGTAAATGCACTGTCGATTTTAGAATCATCACCTTCGTAAATCTTACGAACTAAGTTACCGGCATTTGGTTTGAACAGGCCGTTACCAACTACAATCACACCGAGTGCTGAAAACATAAACCAAGTATTTTCAGTGGGTACGGCCATCAGCGCATAACCCAGAGACAGAATCCCTGCGCCCAGCAGCATAGTGCGTTTAGTGCCGAGGATCTTATCCCCAACCCAGCCACCAATCGCCGGTGATACATAAATGAGCGCCGCACAGGCACTCCACACTAAGTTCGCGCGAGAGTCATCAAAGCCAAGGCGCTGCACCATAAAGTACACAATCAGCGCTTGCATGCCGTAATAGCCAAAGCGTTCCCATAATTCAATAAGGGACACAGTCATAAATGAATGTGTTTTACTTACCGGAGCAGTCCCAATAGTCATATCGCTTGCTTCCAACATTGTTGTTTTAATATTTGAGCTCAAAAGTATAAGGCGATAACCAAAGCAAACCAATGGTAGATAATGGTAAAAACAGATTTTGTTACAAATCAACTTTTCAATTTCAGTTAATCTTAAGGTTTTTGTTGGTTCAATTTTAATAGATAGAAACTTCTGGACTCAAATGGCTCAATCCAAAAAACAATGTTCACAACTGAGCTCTCTCGATAAATGTGGCGGTGGGATAGCTTGCTTACATAAAGAGGAACCCATGGGTTAAAAGTCCTATCTTTCGTCAAATGAAAAAAGGCTCATCATTGCTGATGAGCCCTTCGTCTTTAATGCGGCGAATAGGGGAGGTGTTTCCTATTTCTAAGACGCCTGTATACGCGGGTTGCAGGGATATTGAATGAGTAAATTGTTACATCAAACTGGTATTTCTATCGCTAGAAAAATGATGTTCAGTCAGAAATGCTAAAGCTGAATCATAGTTATAGTTATAGTTATAGTTATAGTTATAGTTATAGTTATAGTTATAGTTATAGTTATTGAGCCATAGTCTCTTGTTATGTGTTGTTTTCTGGGAGTTCTTTGATTACTACAAAGTAATAAACAAAATACCCTATCCAGGATATAAAAAACGACATTAGAAACCAAATTACTTTCTGTGCACCTTTTGCTTTCTTAGAAACTAAAGCTAGTATCCAAGGCAACATCCATATTATAAAAACAGGAATAATCAAAATTTGCCAAATACTTATACCTCCCATAATAAACTCCTTTTTAATTGAAACTACAAAAAACATAATGCTTAAAGCTGCTGCACAGTGCGCATCAGTTGCCTTTACTTGTTAGTGTTTGTCCAGCTTTTGCATCAAGGCTAAAAGCTCATTTACAACTAGCTCAGGTTCATCCATCTGAACAAAATGGCCACTTTTTTCTGTTAGAACAGTTTTCCCCTGTGGAAATGCACCAGCCCAAGTTTGCCACAGTTCCCCCCACATTTTTCTGCCTTCATCGGTAAAAAACAAGTTAGCAGGATTCTTTGTTTTCCTGACAGAGGCAATAACCGTTACGGGTATATCTTTGATCTGTGGATAATCAGGAAGCGGTCTTTTACTCCAAAAATCGAGATATTGGTTTGACATACCATTAGCCATATCATCTAGCTTGATTTGAGCAATTTCTCGGTTCGCTTTTTCTAAATCAATGGCCCGCAATATATCAACATCATGTTCAGAGGACGGATCTAACAATAAGAGCGCTTTTATTTGTTTTGGATAAGCAGTTGCAAAGTCTCTTGCGATGTTGCCACCATATGAATGAGCGACCAAAATGACAGGCTGTTTAATATTCAAATTAACTAAAAGTTCACTAGCGTAGTCTGCATAATCATTCGACGTAAAATGACGCTTAATAACTGTTGATTTGCCATTACCAACTCTAGAATAGCGAATGACCGTTGCATGCTCTGCTATTCGGTTGAAAACAGTATCCCAATCAGACATGCTTGCACCACCACCAGCTTCCAATAAAACGGTATGCTTACCCTGCCCAGCAACTTCGTATTCAAGTTGAAACTCATTAACGTTAATCAGGTTAGGTTGTGCCGCTATTGAGAATGATAATGCAATGCCAATTAATGAAATGAATTTCAAATCTGCTCCTCAAAACACTAACGCCTCAATAAGAGGCTAAAAATTGTTGGCTAAAGTCAGCGAGGCAGGAGCACGGCCAACTGTTTTTAGCCCTGCTTTATTGACTTGTTAGAGCTACTTATCAATATAGCAAACCTGCCAGTTACTCTCTGCCCCTTTTGCTTTGAGCAAATTAATGAATAGATAGGGAAAGAAATAGCTGAGCTAAGAAAGCTAGTAATAAAAAAGCCAACAAGCATATAACCAGCCATCCAAGTATTTAATATAGATTCATTAATGCCAGACTCAGTGGTTGTTATAACTATTGTACGAAGAAAAATAGTAACGACGATTGCAAAGGTAAAGCAAATTATCGAAGCAATTTTCATGTAAGAAATAAAGCTCAACTGTACTCTAGCTTCATAACCATATATTTCATTCAATTCCCTAGAATCCATTACCATCCTCTTGGTAGCTCTAACAGCTTATTGAACGGCTCGCCCGATAAAGTCCGCTATTCAAGTTATTGATTTATATCATCCTACATTCTCTATGTCTTTGATGTAAAGTGATAAAATACTCTCAACATTCCAACTCAACCGAGGTTGCGCGTTAATGTCGTTTGAAAAACAAGCGATAATATTTATTTGCAATATTATCAATCAATTATACTTTTCGAAATAAATCTACATTACGACTTTAGGCTTACCTAATGAGTGGTTTGATTTTACTTAAGCAAAATCTATTTATACCTGTATATAAAATCAGCTCATTCGGTTAAGCACAATCTAGCCAGTAAATAATGGTTTCTATAGACAAGCACCTCAATACTTCGAGTAACTATTTTTCAATAAATAAAGTCAGCATGTATGCCTCAGCGATTACACTGAATTACATTTAGGAATGCGGCATATAGCGTTAAATGAATACATAAACTATGTATAGAATGAATTAACACAAACTGAAAACATTAAAATTCTCGTGTAATTACGCAGTAATCAAAAAAGCTGATTCTATAACAAAAAAGCCCCATCATTGCTGATGAGACTTCCCCGTTGAATGTGGCGGAGTGATAGCTTGCTTGTAATTAAAGAGGAACCTTGGGTTCAAATGTTACAGACACAAAAAAGCCCTATCATTTCTGATAAGGCTTTTTCATTGAATGTAGCGGAGGGATAGCTTGCTTGTAATAAAAAGTAACCCGTGGGTTCAAAGTCCTATCTTTCGCCCAATAAAAAGGCCCGCTATAAATAGCGGGCCTTTTTATTTGAATGTGGCGGAGGGATAGCGATCTTTTATAAATAGGAACCTTGGATTCAAATGTTACAGACACAAAAAAGCCCTATCATTTCTGATAAGGCTTTTTCATTGAATGTAGCGGAGGGATAGCTTGCTTGTAATAAAAAGGAACCCGTGGGTTCAAAGTCCTATCTTTCGCCCAAATAAAAAGGCCTTATCTTTCGATAAGGCCTTTTTATTTGAATGTGGCGGAGGGATAGGGATTTGAACCCTAGAACGGGATAAACCGTTGCCGGTTTTCAAGACCGGTGCATTCGACCACTCTGCCATCCCTCCGAACGCGGTGAATAATAAGGGTATTGGCGAAAATGTAAAGCCTTGATGTGTTCGATGGCACAACAAATGTGCAAAATGACACAAAAAGGCTCGCGTTTGCACAATATTTACCCTTTTTAGTCTTTAACGCGCTTTCGCTACTGACCTCTCTTACTGGCGAATTGCCAACAAGAGAGGCTGCTGTAACGACAATAATACCTAGTTAACTAAACCACGACGCTTTAATAAAGCATCCGTTGATGGTTTCTTACCAGTAAAGTCGATGTAGTCTTGCATCAGATCTTGGCTGTTACCTTTTGACAAAATAGTGTCACGGTATTTTTGGCCATTTTCTAAGGTTAATCCACCGTTATCCATCATGTAAGAGAAGGCGTCAGCGGCAAAAACTTCAGTCCACAAGTACGCGTAGTAACCTGCTGAGTAACCGCCACCGAAGCTGTGGCTAAAGTAGGTAGTTTTATAGCGAGGAGGCACTGGTGTGTAATCCAAACCGTGTTTTGCGAGTGCTTGTTTTTCAAAGGTTGCCACGTCAGTGATTTCAGTATCTGAAGTAATTGAGTGCCATTCCATATCCAGTAAGGCTGCTGCTAAGTATTCAACTGTGCCGAAACCTTGGTTAAAGGTATGCGACTTTAATACTTTAGCCAGTAGCTCTGCTGGAATAGGTTCGCCCGTTTTATAGTGCTTAGCGTAGTTGGCTAGCACTTGTGGGTCGATACTCCAGTCTTCGTTTGCTTGTGATGGAAACTCAACAAAGTCACGAGCTGTTAACGTGCCAGCAAGGCTTGGATAGTTAACTTGTGAGAATAACCCGTGAATAGCATGCCCAAATTCATGGAACATGGTGCTCACTTCGTCGAATGTCATTAGCGTTGGTTGACCGTCGGCTGGCTTTGGAATGTTGAGTGCGTTGTAGACAACAGGCTTAGTGCCTTTTAAGAATGACTGGCTGACTAACTCATCCATCCATGCACCGCCACGCTTGCCTTGGCGCGCGTATGGGTCTAAATAGAATAAACCAATAGAGCTACCGTCTTTATTAAAGATTTCATATGCGGTGACGTCTTCTTGCCACACAGGTAAGTCAGTACGAGGTTTTACCGTGATGCCGTAAAGCTTATTCATTGCAAAGAATAAGCCGTCGTTTAATACGGTATTCATTTCAAAGTATGGCTTAACTTGGCCGTCATCTAAGTCATATTTGGCTTTACGAACTTTTTCAGCATAGTAAGCCCAGTCCCATGGCTCAAGTTTGAAGTCTTTACCGTCTTTAACGATTTCAGCTTGAATATCAGCGGCTTCCACTTTTGCTTTAACCAGTGCTTTAGGTGCTAAATCGTCGAGAATTTCGTAAACGGCTTCTGGGGTTTTGGCCATTTGGTCGCCAAGAGAATAAGCAGCCCATGTTGGGTAGCCGAGTAGTTCAGCTTTTTGTGCGCGCAGTTGAGCAATTTTAATGTTTAATGGCGCGTTAGTGTCCATGGCGCGATAAGCTGAAGTTTCCCATAGCTGTTTACGTAAATCGCGGTTTTTCAGGCTAGACAATAGCGGCTGAGTGGTGGTGTTGACTAAGGTGATCATGTAGCCCGTTTTGCCAGCATCTTTTGCGGCAGCGGCCAATGAAGCGATGTCACTGTCTGATAAGCCATCTAGCATGGCTTTGTCTGTCACGACGATGACGTCATCTTTAAATGATTTCAATACGTTTTGCGAGAAACTGGTTTCAAATTTAGCTAATTCACCGTTTAATTCACGCATTTTAGTTTTGTCTGCATTAGACAGTTTAGCGCCGGCACGGACAAAACGGTCGTAATACACTTCAACTAAACGTAAGTCTTCACCAGTTAATGTTGCTTTGTTTTTATAAACCGCTTGAATGCGAGCAAATAACTTATCATCAAGATAGATATTGTCTTGATGTGCCGTTAGTTTTGGCACTATTTGTTCTTCAATACTGGTGAAGTTGTCATCTGAAATGAGCCCTGACAGATTGAAAAATACTCGTTGAGTGCGATCTAAAATCGCACCGGTTTTTTCAAGTGCAACAATGGTATTGTCGAATGTGGCCGCTTCACTGTTATTAGTAATTGCTGCGAGTTCAGCATTATGTTCTTTTATGCCTTGCTCAAATGCTGGTAAGTATTCGCTGGTGGTTATCTTGTCGAACTGAGGAGCCATGTATTGTAAAGGGCTTGGTGTTAACAGAACGTTTTCAGCAGTTGCTGGTGCTTGGGTCATGGTTGATGCTTCTACTGTTTCGGCTGCCGCTGAGGTGTTTGCTGATTGCTCTGAACACGCGCTGAGCATCAATGCAGCACTAACTGCAGTGGTAATAAGTGTTTTACGCATTGTAATATCCTTGGGTCTTGGCCCTTTTAGGTGTTTGTATGCCTATTCAAAATGTGTTGCGTGGCTGAATAGTGACAATAAAAACGTAATGAAATCGTACCAAACTCAAAAATAAGCTGCTGCTCATCAGTTGGTATAACTTAATACAATACCAAGCCTGTGCCTTGCCGCAAAGGTTAAAGGGATTAACTAAGATTAATTATTGTAACTAAAGTTGCCAATAGTGATATTTGTTAGATTTTGCTGCAAATCGAGCGCAATTGTAGTGCTAATTTGGCTATATTCGCGTAGCTTAATAGCAATAAGTAGCACGATGAGGGTGATAGATGAAAGCAGGTAAACACGATACAAAACTGCTCAAGCTCGCGATGGAGATTGGCATGGGATATGCGCAAAAGCGCGGTTTTGATGATTTTGGCAAAGGCATTTCACCAAAAGATAAAATCGAGTGTATTTATCGATTATTAGTGCAAGACAATTTAATTCAGCCCTTGGCCGAAGATAAAGATGATGGCCCGAATCGCAAACATAAATTGATATTGTGGATTAGTAAGCAGCTGCCTAAAGAGCATGAGTTATTAAACTAACGTTATCAACAGGCACCATAGAATTAAGCCCAAATGAAATGCTATTTCATTTGGGCTTTTTTATTGATGTTAAGGTTATATTGCTGGTACTGGCTTTAATCCAGACTGTTATATTTCGTAGATACTTTAGTGTTTAGCTATTGACCTAGCGTGATTCAATTTCAACAATTTTTAAGCTTATCAACTGCTTTTGCCATTGCTGCTTATTAATACCTTCTACCCAGATAGCATCACTTTGACGATGCTGGCCTTTACGCAGGTAAGTTTCTGGCATACGGAATATCGCTTCCCAGGCTTCAAGCTTTTCTGTTTTAAGCAACTCACCCATGTCATTGTAAAAACTCACTTCAACTTCAACAACCGTGACATGTTCGTTGCTGGTGCTGTCAAAATCGAACACTAAGCCGAGTTTATCGCCTTTCCATTTTGTGTCTGCAAGGGTGATTTTAATGCCATCTTTAGCCGTACTCGCTAATAATTCTGGCTGTGCTAACGCCATTGCTGTTAAACGGGTAGTTGATATCTGAGTATTAACTACTGGCGCAGTGGGCATGGTTACCGTTGACGCTGCAACAGGGGCTGCTGGTGCAATTGTAGCGGGGGTTGCTATGCTTGTTTGCTCTGTGATGCCTGCTTTAGCGGCGAGCTCTGCTTGGGTTACGGTTTCAGTAATGATGTATTCCCAAGTGAAATCGTCTTTTAGGCGAACATTGGCGCCATTTTCTAAGGTGATCACCGCGACATCGGCGGCCATTGCTGCTGGAGCAAGGAATAAAAATAGGGCTGATGCGATCGCATTAAGTTTGGTTTTCATCTATTCGTCCTGATTGAAAGTAGTTACTACTTTGGCCATTCTACGTACATTTATCGTTGAATTGGAAATAAAGTAAGATTGTAGATCCATATTATATCCGCTCATGTTAAGTATGGTTTTATCGCTGTGGCTAGGTTATGCGTAAGTCCACTGTAGATTGTGAGTTTAAGGTTAAAAAATATACTGTTTTAAACGCAGTTTGTTGATGTTGATCAAATTTAGGTACCTCTTTGTGCGCAACACTGGTTGGGTTTCGAATACATAGAGGACGTGTGATGAAAACTTATTATTCAGTATTAATGTTATCTACGGTTTTATTACTAAGCGCTTGTGGTGGCAGCGATAGCACAACCGATGAGGTTATCCCTTTAGGGCAGTTTTCTTTAGGGGTGTCTGATGCGCCTATGGCTGGAGTGTCTCGGTTAGGATTAGTGATGAATGAACTTGTTATGACAGACGCAGCGGGTGAAATTCACCGTTATAGTTTGCAACATAGGGAGTTTAATTTACTCGATTATCAAGGCATGAACCGGCATCTTGCCATTGATAATATCGATCTACCTGTTGGCCAATATCATAATGTTCACGTGACAATTGATCAGGGTGATGGCAATCAAGGTTGTTATGTTGAAGATGGCCAAGGCCGTCATAGTTTGCAAGTTGAAAATGGTTATTTACCAATAGATGATGTTGAGATTATTGCTAACCAACAACGTGTAATGACGTTGGAAATTAACTTATATCGGGGTTTGTTAAGGGAGCAAGAACAATACCAATTAAGTCATAGTGCAATGTGGTCAGTGGATAATAGTCAAATGGGACATTTAATTGGCGAGGTTGATCCGCAATGGATTGCCAATTGTGAAACTGACTATGCTGCTGTCACTCCTGTTGGTGGGGAGTTTTATCATTTAGCCTATTTATATCCTGAAAGTGTCACCTCTGTTGATCAAATGGCCGATATGGGCACAACACATCCAGCAGGGCTAACGGCTCCGTTATCGGTGAGCCGACTGTTACAAACTGCGGATGGAGATTGGTATTTTGCAATGGGCTATTTGCCTGTAGGCAATTACCGCGTTGGTTATAGTTGTTTAGGTCATTTAGATGATCCAATCATTGATGACATTAGCGCAGGGCCTTTTGCTATGTATGAAGATGCAGGCGCTATCACCATTGAATCTGGCCCTCTCGGCGGACAACAAACGATACATGAGTGCGGCAACGGCAATGGTGGCCATCATCAAGGGCATGGTGGCTAGTGCTGAGGCTAGTTGAACTTTCTATCATTTTATTAATGCGTTATATTTTTTAACAAGACTTTTTACCCATTTGATTTGGTCAATCAACTAACAATCAGTAAGACATCATTGCTTGTATGTCTTACTGACTCTAGCTAGGTTATTTTCCGATATTTATGCTCATTATGTCGCGAACGATAATAATGTTTGCGCGTCATAACCTCAGTTATCCCCATCGAAATGACCCAATAACAAACCGCTAATATTAGCGATTGCTGAAGGTGATGTAGCTCATAAAAGCTGACATTAGTGCCAAAAACGGCTGTTGATTTACAGGGTAAAGCGTAAACTCATCCTTAACATGTAAAATTTATACATGAATAATATTTAAGGAGTAGAGTTATGTTTTGTGTGCAATGTGAGCAAACCATTAGAACACCGGAAGGCAATGGCTGTAGTTACTCGCAAGGTATGTGCGGCAAGCTAGCGTCGACATCTGATATTCAAGATTTATTAATTTATATGCTGCAAGGTGTGTCGGCTTACGCAGTTAAAGCCCGTGAGTTTGGCATTGTAGACAGCGACATTGATGTGTTTGTCCCTAAAGCCTTTTTTGCCACACTGACTAACGTCAACTTTGATGATGACCGTTTAATTGATTATGCCTATCAGGCTCAAACCTATCGTGACCAATTAAAAGCGGCTTATATGGCTGCCTGTAAAGGCAAGGGCGTAGAGCCAGAAATGGTTAGCGCCCAGGGCGAGTTATTGCTCGGCGCTTCAAAGCCTGAAATGTTAGCCCAAGCACCCATGGCACTGCCTAATCGTGGTGACGTGCATGAAGATATTCTTGGCTTACGTTTATTATGTTTATACGGTTTAAAAGGTGCGGCTGCTTATATGGAGCATGCTCGCGTATTAGATCAAACTGACGTTGATGTGGCTGCTGAGTTCCATAACATCATGGCATTTTTAGGCGAAGACTCTATTGATGCTGACAAATTATTTGCTACAGCAATGCAAATTGGCCAATTAAACTATCGCATTATGGCGATGTTAGATTTAGGCGAAACCACCTCATTTGGCCACCCAGAGCCAACGCAAGTAAATACCAAATCTGTTAAAGGCAAGGCGATTTTAGTGTCTGGCCACGACATGAAAGATTTAGAGCTTATTCTGCAACAAACCGAAGGCAAGGGCATTAATGTCTTTACTCACGGCGAAATGTTACCCGCTTTGGCTTACCCAGCATTTAAAAAATACTCGCATTTAGTCGGTAACTACGGCGGTGCTTGGCAGAATCAGCAAAAAGAATTCGCCACTTTCCCTGGTGCAGTGGTGATGACCTCAAACTGCATTATCGACCCTACAGTGGGTGAATACTCTGACCGCATTTATACCCGCAGTATTGTCGGTTGGCCTGGTGTGACCCATGTTGAAGGTGATGACTTTAGCGAAGTGATTAACAAAGCACTCGCGCTTGAAGGCTTTATCTATGATGAAATCCCTCACATTATCACTATCGGTTTTGCTCGCAATGCATTAATGGCTGCAGCACCAACAGTGGTTGAAAACGTTAAGAATGGTTCTATTAAGCACTTCTTCTTAATTGGTGGTTGTGATGGTGACAAATTAGAGCGCAATTACTTTACAGACTTAGCTAAGTCTGTGCCTGATGATTCAATTATTTTGACCTTAGGTTGTGGTAAGTACAAATTCAATAAATTGGAATTTGGCGACATTAACGGTGTGCCACGCTTGTTAGATATTGGCCAGTGTAATGATGCTTATTCGGCGATTCAGTTAGCGTTAGCGTTAAAGGACATTTTTGAATGTGACCTTAATGATTTACCGTTAAGCATTGTGTTGTCGTGGTTTGAGCAAAAAGCGATTGTAGTGTTGTTAACCCTGCTATCTCTAGGGGTGAAAAACATTCGTACAGGCCCAAGTGCACCAGGGTTCTTAACTGAAAACTTGGCAAATATCCTTGAGCAACAATTTGGTTTACGTACCACTACCGATGTTGAATCAGACTTAAAAGCGATGATCAAGGTAGCGTAATCCTGTCATAACAATCGTGCATCTAAGCCAGGCTTGTTTGCACGATTACGACTAAAACGATATGAGATTTTCATATTGCTATCTGTGTTTTTTACTGCGTTAAAGGTATCTAAATGAGTAGTACTCCCTCAGTTGGTTTTTCATTTTCACAAGCGCTTTGTGCCCAAGCGGCTAAATCTGTTACACCTGTTAACGAGGCCCCCGTTATCAAGACCACGCCAACGCTTGAATCTACAGCACAGGTTAGTCCGAAAGCACTTTTGGCTGCCGATAACTGGCAACGAGGCGAGGTACAGCTTTGCTGTGTTGAAAAATGGCATGAAACCCACGATGTGGTCAGCTTTCGCTTTCAGGGCCTTACACCGGTTAAATTTAATTTTAAACCGGGGCAGTTTATTACCTTTAAGTTAGATATTAATGGCGACAAGGTTTATCGCAGTTACACTATTTCATCGTCACCTTCACGACCATTTTCACTAGTGGTGACGATTAAAAAAATCGCTGGTGGCGTGGTGTCTAATTACTTAACTGAGTCGCTCAACGTAGGTGATGAAGTGACAGTGACTGGCCCAGATGGGATATTTAACTTGGTCGACATTGAGGCCGATAAATACTTATTTTTAAGCGCCGGTTGCGGTGTGACGCCAATGCATTCTATGTCGCGCTGGCTTTGCGATACCACCACCGATAGCGATATTGCCTTTGTACACAGTGCCAAAACGGTCGATGACATTATATTTGCCAATTCAATGGCGTCGATGGCATCTCGTAGCCAATATTTTAATCTTAATTATGTACTTGAGTCTGATGATAATCAGCAACATTTGACTGATAAATATGCCTCTACAAGTTGTGAAAGTGGTCGTTTAAGTTTAGCAACCTTAGTTAAGTTAGTACCAGATTATCAACAGCGTACAGTATTTGTGTGCGGACCTGAGCCCTACATGGCGGCAGTAAAATTAATGCTTGAAGCCGCCGAATTTGATATGAGTCAATTCAATCAAGAAAGCTTTGGTGCCAGTAGTGCCATGGGGTTGAAAGCTGCATTAGAAAGTAATCCATCAACCGAGCAGTTTATGTTGAGTATAGGTGACAAACAGGTGCCGTTAAGCGGCGATCAAAGCCTACTTGATGGTATCGAGTCAGCAAAGATACCGATAATTGCCGCATGTCGTTCTGGCGTATGCGGTGCGTGTAAATGCCAGGTTGTTTCGGGCACCACGGTATCGTCTAGTCAAATGGCGTTAACGCCAGACGAAATTTCCGCGGGGTTTGTGTTGGCCTGTTCAACTAAAATAACCTCGAATGTACGCTTACAAATGTGATTAGGGTAAATATCTCCCTATTTGTAGCTTCAACACTTAGCCTGTAAACATTTAATGCTACGAGTCTACTCTTGGTTACGACTAATCTTGTGAGGTGATCGAGGTGATTAAGTATTGTTGGGCAAAATCATCAGCATCTACTGGTTTACCCAAATAATAACCCTGCCAGATGTTGGCGCCTTGTGTCGCCACAAAGTCGGCTTGAAATTGATTTTCAACGCCTTCTGCAACCAATGATAACTGTAAGTTATTTGCCATGGCTATAATGGTGCTGACTAACTGTCGGCTCTGTTCTGAGGTATCAAGATTGCAAATAAAACTGCGATCAATTTTAACCGAATTAAACGGATAATGTTGTAAGTAACTGAGTGACGAATAGCCAGTACCAAAATCATCTAACGATAAACGGATCCCGTGCTGATTTAACTTGCTCAATACATCTTGGGCACATACTGTATCGTGGATTAACGCATTCTCGGTCAGCTCAATTTCAAGTAAATGGCCAGGTATTTTGTATAACTCAAGCAAGTTAACAATCTTGTCGACCAGGTAGCTGTCTTTTAGCTGTATGGGTGACATATTGATCGCCAGATAAAAATCTTGATTATAGAGTTCTCGCCAATAAGCTAATTGTTTCAGCGCACTTCTTAATACAAAATAACCCAGTTCAATGATCTGTCCTGAATGTTCTGCAATTTCAATAAATTCAGTTGGTGAAACTTGGCCTAACGTTGGGTTATGCCATCTTATCAGCACTTCAGCACCGACAACATTTTTGCTTTGTGTGCATACAAACGGTTGGTAATGTAACGACAACTCATCGCGTTTAAGTGCGCCTCTTAGTAATGATTCCATTTGTATGCGACTAGACAGTTCAGATTCCATTTTTTGGTTAAAGAACTTATAGCTATTACTATTACCTGTTTCACAATGAGACAGAGCCGCACTGGATTTTCTGGATAGGTCCATAAATCGGCTACCATCGTTAGGATAAAATGCGACTCCCATTGCGGTGGTAACGGATAATGACAAGTCTTCGACATAAATTTCTTGGCCAAAGTGCTGACATAATCGACAGCAAAAATTCGCTATTTTATCCGCGAACAGCCGTTTTTTTGTGGTGATAACGATACAGAAGGTCGTCTCACTGACAATGGCAAGATAGGTGTTATTCGTCATAAAGCGTTGTAGCTTTTGCGCCACTATACTTCGCACTTTTTCACTGATGTCATAACCTAAACCGTCTTGAACGACTTTTAAGTTGGTGATGCTGAAATGGATTACTGAAATACAGGTAAATTCATTTTTTGTCGTCAGTTGGTTAAACATGGTTTCGAGCTGATTGAATTTAGGCAAGCCAGTAACGATATCAAAACGTTGTTGAATATCTAATAGTTTTTCCGCTGCAACTCGTGAGTCGATTTCCTGCATTAATTCATTGTTAAGCTTCTCTAATTCAAAAGTCCGCTGCGCAATACGAGTTTCTAATAGTAAGTTGGCTTGTACCAGTTTTTCCTTTTGATCAAGTATTTCTAGATTACTTTCAACATTTTTACGAAAGCACTCCAATAGCATGATGATGTCGGCGGAGTAGCCTTTTGCTTTTTTGTCTGATACGCAAATGGTGCCAAAGGTCTCGCCGTTGGGCCAATTGAGTGGTAAGCCGTAATAAGAAATCATCCCATGGGCAAGATCTGGATTTTGGCTCCAAAGGGGGTCGTTTAATGCATTCTCAACGTGTAATTCAGTTTGCTGTTCAATCACTGATTCACAATATAAGCCATGGCCTAGCTTGCCCTTCATCCCGGGTGTATATGGGTTATCGGTGTTATTGTTGGCGACACAGACTTCCACTTCATTAGCATGAAGTTTCATGATCAATGATGCTGGCACTTTAGCGACCTTGGCGATGAGGTCGACAGCCGTTTGCCAAGACGTTAGCATTTCTGGCGGTATTGAAATGGTGTTATTTTTCAACAACATTATGACCTCTTATTTTATTGTTACTCAAAAAACATACTGTTTGTACGTAACGAGATACGTCAACAGGTCGCCACTCTGTAACATTGGCGAATTCGAGATTATTAACATTTAAAATAGTGAATCGTTACAAATTATTTTAAAATCAAATGCTTAAAATTGTTGTGTAAAGTGCAACGAGATAGTGTGAGGCCTTGAATGAAGGGAAATACTGGTTGGGTAATTTCTAAAGAGTCCATTGTGATGCTACATAACGGGCTAACTGCCGTAGCTACTCTTTCATCCATGAATCTCGCATCGATCCCTTACAACGTACAATAACAAACTAACATAAAATACTATCACTATGTTGGTTATTAATGTTTTTGTCACGAGTTCGAGCGCAGCTGGTCTGGTTATATGGATTAGCTTGGCATTGATAGTGTTTAATTTAGTGTATAAAAAAATCATTCAAAAATGACTTTTATCTCTTTGCTTACAAGCGCTTATTTTATAATCAAATTTGCTTTTTTTATAAGCTGGATTTGATAGTGAAACATGAGCTTGGCTAATAGTCAGCTTGGATCATAAAGCCTGCTTTATTGGCAAAGCAGGCAAGCAATGTGCGGTTAGAGCTTTTGTTAAATTTAGTATTTAACCTGAACTTGGGATCAGAGGTCGTTATTTGTTGTTAAATGACATCACATAACGATTGAAGGTCAACTCGCCATCTTGGTATTGGGAGTGGTAGGTCATTCCTAGTTTAGTCGCAACATTAATTGAACCGCTGTTGGCATCGGCTACATCGGCATAAACAATGTCTAAATTCATATGTTTGTTTGCGTATTCAATACAAGCCTTATTAGCTTCAGTGGCTAAACCTATCCCCCAATAATCTGGATGTAAGCGGTAGCCAATATCAATGGCATTGATGCGGATTTCATTTTTAAAACCGCAAAACCCAATAACAGTATTGCTATCTTTAAGGACCACAGCCCAACGACCAAAACCGTACTGTTGATATTCAACTAACCAAATATCACGAATGATGTTTTCTGCATCTTGCAACCTTGTGCACACTCCCGCATCGCCAGTGTAACGATTAACCTGCTCAGGGGTATTAAAGTGCAATACTGCAGGAGCGTCTTCAAGAGTAAATTCGCGAATAATTAACCTTGGCGTTTCAGTAATGACTTTCATTATTTTTCCTTTTGATTGGTTTCCCTGCTTATCCTCTGTATGACCACAATGAGTTAATCTTTTAAGCGATTACCAGGAAATTAAAACCCATTACAAAGTGTCCTAAGCTTGTGGTAGGTTAACATATTCAATTTCCGACAATTAAGAATAATATGGCCTGCCTTCGTGTTGTTTACCCGTTATTAGCGTTAGCGATTTCAGCTGCGTCACTGTCACTGTCATTGACAGCAGCTGCAAGTGAACTTGATCAATCTGTCACTAAAGCTTTGCCTAAACTTGAGCAGCTTTATTTACATTTGCATCAACACCCTGAATTGTCATATCAAGAAAAAGCCACTAGTCAACGTATGGCGCAAGAGCTTAAACAACTCGGTTTTGAAGTGACGTCAAATTTTGGTGGTTATGGTGTGGTTGGCATTGTTAAAAATGGTAATGGGCCAGTGGTGATGATCCGCGCTGACATCGATGGCTTACCTATTATTGAACAAACGGGCAAACAATATGCCTCGACCGTGACCACAGTAGATGCCAGTAATAATACCGTGGGGATTATGCATGGTTGTGGCCATGACATTCACATGACCAGTTTAATTGGCACTGCACAACAATTGATGCTTCACAAAGCCGATTGGCAAGGTACGTTAATGATGGTGGCTCAACCAGCAGAGGAGGTCGGTGGTGGTGCAAAAGCCATGCTTAAACAGGGGTTATTTGATCAATTCCCAACACCAGATAGTATTATTGGTTTACATGTTAGTGCATCAATTCCAGCAGGAAAAGTCGGCACCGTAAGCGGTTATGCCTTGGCGAATGTTGATTCGGTTGATATTACCATTAAGGGGAAAGGCGGCCATGGCGCTTATCCGCACGCAACCATCGATCCGGTTGTTATTGCTGCGCGCACCGTACTTGCACTGCAAACCATTGTTAGCCGCGAAGTGTCACCATTAGAGCCTAATGTGGTAACTGTTGGCTCGATCCATGGTGGATCAAAGCACAATATTATTTCCGATGAGGTCAAGCTGCAACTGACATTACGCTCTTACAATCCTGAGGTTCGTGAGCAGCAAATAGCGGCGATTAAACGGATTACTTCCGGTATTGCAATAAGTGCAGGTTTACCTGATGAACTTATGCCTGTGGTGTATGTGCATGATGATGAAACTATCCCTTCAACGTATAACGATCCCTCATTAGCCGCTAAGGTTAAAGCCAGTATTGAAGCCGAGTTAGGTCGTGATAATGTGCTGGTCGCACCGCCAGTAATGGCTGGCGAAGATTTTGGTTTATATGGACTCACGCCAGAGAAACGTCCTATTACCTTATTTTGGCTTGGCGGGGTCGACCCTAGCCTGTATCAAGCGAGCCTTGAGTCTGGCGATACCTTACCGTCTTTGCATTCGAGTCAGTTTGCACCAGATTATCCGTTAACGATTCGCACAGGTGTAAGAGCGATGACGCGCACAGCGATGGATTTATTTAATCAGCCAGCGCAATAAATGCCAAGTGTTCAGCGATAGGATTTCCTTTAGCGATAAGTGGAATAGCAGCTATAATGGCGGCTATTCTCATTTTTAACCCCGTGGGCAGTATATGATTGTTTTTACAACTAATCTTGGCGATTTTACCGTAGAACTGGAAATGGAACGCGCGCCAGTTTCATCAAAGAACTTTTTAAAATATTGCCAAGACGGCTTTTATGAAGGAACGATATTTCATCGAGTGATTAAAGGCTTTATGGTGCAAGGTGGTGGCTTAACTGCCAAAATGAAAGAAAAACCCACTCGTGACCCGATTGCCAATGAAGCCAATAAAGGCTTGAAAAACGTGATCGGCACATTAGCGATGGCGCGAACAGATGCACCACATTCTGCTACTGGGCAGTTCTTCATTAATGTTGCCGACAATGATTTTCTCGACCATGCAGCCATGACTAATGCTGGCTGGGGTTATGCTGTATTTGCTAAAGTCACAGCGGGGATGGATGTTATTCAGCAAATGGAGCGGGTGAAAACTACCACCATGGCTGGCCATGAAGATGTGCCGAGTGAACCTATTATTGTTGAGAAAGTGACTATTATTGACGAAAAAACCGTGGCTTGAGATTGTTGATTTAAGAGTTTTGATTCAGTGACTTGAATCAATTAACTTACTTAACGTTTCAGTTTTAGCCTGTGCTTAAAGGCATAAATATAAAAAAGGTTCGACAGTGATGTCGAACCTTTTTTTGATCGGCAATTAACACCAAATTACATTAAAGTGTGAAACGGATACCAATGGCAACGCCGTCATCTTCAGACACTTCCATTCTTGCTTGTTGTGCTTTATCTGCGCTGGTGAAATCGCTGTAATCACGACGAGCTTCAATATACACAACAGTATCTGGATCAAATACATAATGTAAACCTACTACGAAAAACTGACGTTTGAACATGTCATTTGGGTCAGCATTATAGTTAGGTTGGATGACATAGTTAGTGCCAGCATCCAATATGTTATACGACAAGAACGTACGAATATTGTTATCAAACTTGTATGAGAATAATGATTCAAGACCTACAGCGTCGTTAATTAAACGGCCGATATTGTCGGTGTCATGATTTTCATTTTTGTTGACGTTGGCAGCAGCATAAAAACCATTCTGGTCAAAGTTGCCCCAAGTAATGCCCATGCCGTAAATAAGATCAACAGCAGTAGATGAAGTGCCATTACCAAAGGTCACATCAAACTCACCGCGGTTAACACCAGCAGTTAACACTAATTTGTCTGTTGCTTGATAAGTTACTGCACCACCATAGGTGTAGTTATACTCAACTTGTTGCGCAGAAGGTGAACTTGCTGCCCATAATTCTTCACAGGCATCTTGAGTAATATTTTCAACATCGCAAGTATAGAAAGCGCTGTTTTTAAGTTGCGCCTGTACTGCAAAACTGACATCGCCAAAACTGTTACGATATTGAACAGTTTTGTCGCCACGACCAACACCGTTTACCGCGCCGTCATCTTTGTTATAAGTATAAACACCGGCAGTGTTACCGTCCCACACAAAACCATAGTTGGTACTGTATACCACGTCATACCAAGCACCCCACTGCTTGCCAATTGTGATGCTACCGTATTTGTCGTGTGATAAACCTGCATAGCCAAGACGGTTATAGAAAAACTCTTCTTGGATTGATTCAAAGCGGTTGTTATACACAATATCTGTGCTGCCTACAGGGTTTACACCCCATTCAAGCAAAGCGTATGCTTTCCAATCATTTTGTAATTGACGACTAAAACCAAAATTAATTCGAGAAGCACCGTTAACAACTTCTGTTTCGCCTTGGGTATTGATGACGCGCGCATCGATAAATCCGCCAATTTTAACAGCATTGACATCATCTTTATAAATTTCGATTGCTGAGGCCGAAGGGATAACCAGAATGGTTGAAATCAATGCTGCAACTAAAGTTTTATTCATTTTAATCTCTTGTCTTGTTATTTGAGTAAGCACAGCTTAGTCCGTTAATATATCTTTCCATTGAGACGACGGAGAGTAGCAAACCATCAGTCGACTAACAAAGTGAAATATGCTCAAAAAAGGCGATATACATCATAAAATGCATTGTTCAATGACTTAGCTAAAGCTCGTGTTAATAGAGGGTTGGGTGCCAGTTAATAATTGTAAGCAAATGTTAATTGGTGGTTGCTTATGCATGTAAGGTAGTTTTTTACCCAGTCATAGTGGTGTGCATTTTATCTATAATTAATTTGATGTAGATCGCTACTTTATTCTTCAAATGTCATACGCTTAATTAGGCACTGTTATCGATTTTTCGGGAGCAACACTATGCACATGACTTTGCAGTTTTTCGGCGCAACGGAAGAGGTCACTGGATCTTGCCATTTACTCACGATCAATGGACAGCAAGTGCTGCTTGATTGTGGCTTAATTCAAGGGAGTAAAGCTGACGCGTTACGTAATCATGATCCTTTTCCATTCGATGCGACACAAATCCATGCGGTAGTATTAAGCCATGCACACATTGATCATTCCGGCCGTTTGCCTTATTTGATTAATCAGGGTTTTACTGGCCCCATTTATACTCAAAAAGCCACCGCGCAGTTATGTGATGTCATGTTGCGCGATGCGGCCATGCTGCAAGAAAGAGATACCGACAGGCAAAATAAAAAACGAGCTAAACATGATTTAGCGCTGCTTGAGCCGTTATTTACTGAGAAAGATGTCGAGCAAGTGATGGCACAATTTGAGGTGGTAGATTACGGTCAACGAGTGCAGGTTGCCGATGCGGTAGAAGTTTGTTTGTCTGATGCCGGGCATATTCTAGGTTCTGCTGTGGTTGAGTTGTGGTTAGGCAATAAACCTGAGCAAAAAAAACTGGTGTTTAGTGGTGACTTAGGCCGAGCAGGCATGCCTATATTGGATGACCCAACCTTTATTGAACAAGCCGATTTGGTGTTGATGGAAAGCACCTATGGTGATAGAACTCACCGCAGTTGGCAAGATACCTTGGTCGAGTTGAAATCCATCTTCAAAGATACGATTCATCAGAGTCGTGGCAATATTTTAATCCCCGCATTTTCGGTTGGGCGTGCCCAAGAGTTGTTATATTTGTTTCATTTATATGCCAAAGAGTGGGATTTATCTGGTTGGCGTATTTGCTTAGACAGCCCTATGGCGATAAAGGCTACTGAGATATATGTTAATAATTACCCATTAATGGACGATGATTTTAAGCGCTTTACCCGCTTATCTCCCGGGAAGCATCCCTTGTTGTCTTGCGCTGAGTTTATTAATAGTACCGAAGAGTCGATAGAGCTAAATGATATTCATAAAGGGCTGATTATTATTGCGGGCAGCGGTATGTGTAATGGCGGCCGTATTCGCAATCATTTTGTGCATAATTTGTGGCGTACCGAAGCCGATATTATTATTTGTGGTTTTCAAGCACTAGGTACACCCGGGCGACTATTAGTGGATGGGGCAACAGAACTCACTATTCATGGCCAGAGCGTTAAGGTGGCTGCCCGTCTTCATACTGTAGGGGGCTTATCTGCTCATGCCGATCAAACCGAATTACTGAGTTGGTATCAGCATTTTCATCAAGCACCCCCAGTGATTTTGGTGCATGGTGAGTCAAAAGCGCAACAAGTATTAATTGAAGCATTGAATCAACACGCCACTCATAAACCGAAAAATAGTGCCATTGCCCAGCGCGGAGATTGCTTAGATTTAAACGCTTTGCCTGAGTTGGTATGGCTGAATAAGGCAAGTGAATCTAATGAGACACCAGAAACGTGATTCGAGTTAATGTGTTATTAAGTGATCGATTGCTTAGCCTGCGGGTTAAGCATCAATTTCGTGTTGCAGTTTTTCAATATCATCTAAAATACGCATAATCTTTTGCCCAAACTCGGTTACCTCGTATTCTACTCTAGGTGGAATTTCAGGATAGTTGGTTTTATTTAAAATGCCGAATTCGATGTTTTTCTTTAGGCATTGATTCAACACTTTAGTGCTCAGGCCTTCAACCGATTTGACCATTTCACCAGGGCGATTGATGTTATTAGCCAATAACTGATACACAGTTAACGACCATTTGCAGCCGTAAATGGTTTCAACCATACGAGCACTTTTTTCTGGCGCCGATTTTCGGGTAAATAATTTTTCGTTTGTATTCATTAATATGTACCTAAAAGTACCCATGTAACCGATTTGTACTTACTATTCAAAAGGATAGTTTACCAATAAGCTTACCACAATTACTATTACATTAGGTGCGAACACATGACGAATTTAACTTCAAAAACAGCGCTAATTATTGGCGGTACGAGTGGTATTGGTTTTGAAACGGCTAAGCAATTAGTCACTCAAGGTATTGATACCATTATTGTGGGTAACAAGGCTGATAAGCTTAATGCGGCTGTGGCGCAGCTATCATCATTAGGACATGTTAGCGGATTTCAAGCTAATTTATACGACGCAGAAGACTTAGCACTTTTACTCAAGATGATCGACGCAACTGATCATCATATTGCACACTTAGTGAATGCCGCTGGATACTTTAATCCTAAGCCATTTTTAGAGCATCAAGTGAGTGATTACGATATTTATATGGAACTTAACAAAGCGATTTTTGTTATTTCCCAAGCAGTTGCTAAAAACATGGTTAAACATGGCGGTGGCAGCATAGTGAATATTGGGTCTATGTGGGCTAAACAAGCCATTAAAGCCACACCATCAAGTGCCTATTCTATGGCTAAAGCAGGTTTACATGCGTTAACTCAACACATGGCAATGGAACTGGCAGACAGTCACATTCGAGTGAATGCGGTATCGCCAGCCGTTGTTAGCACGCCAATTTATGAAGCATTTATTGAGCCACAAGATATGACCGGTGTGCTTGAAAGCTTTAATGCATTTCATCCTATCGGCAGAGTGGGCAGTCCGACCGATGTTGCTAATAGCATAGTGTTTTTGTTATCAGAGCAAGCATCTTGGGTGACCGGAGCCGTGTGGGATATTGATGGCGGCGTAATGGCTGGCCGTAACTAGTTATACTTCAAAAGGCCAATGCAGTCGCCATGATCGTTACTGTTTGGCTATCGCCCTAATATCTAACCGAGTGTTGAGTATCCGACGATTAAGTTGTCGCGATGCGCTAATGCGCAGGTTGAGGTATTAATGTTTGATGTTAGTTGGCAAGGGGCGATCTGGTTCGCCCTTTGTTAGCAGAGGTCATCTTTTGAGACTGATTAGATTAAATCACATTTAATAAGCGTTAATATTTCATTCTATAAATCACTCTGACACGTTAAGCTATGCACAAATAAGTGATGTGAGCAGCGTGATGAAGTTAGTTAACATAGATAAAAGCCGATACCGTTCAGTTAACAATCAAGTGCAAATCGGCTTAGTGGCAACACTGGCTATTTTATCTTTGGTGTTTGGCCAACTGATGATTTATTTCTTTGGCGTTAAACAGCTCGCGGGTGTTGAGTCGACGGGCAATTTCCATCTGAACTTTACCGGTTTTATTTTAGCGATAATGGCGTGTAGTTTATTAGTTAGAAATTTACGTCATAAGCCCAGATTTTATGAAGTGTATTACGTGTGGCAGTTAAAGCAGCTACAAAACAAAATTTTCCGTAAACTGAAATCAGTACAACAAGCCGCCAAAGATAATAATCGCGATGCGTTAGTGATACTGAGTTTCTATTATCAAAGTTTATCTTTAGTTTATAACTTAGATAACAACACCTTAACTATATCAAACGTCAATAATGAATTGGAAAAACTCCAACAGTGTATTGATGCTGCTGGATATTCAATTGATGTAGAAGAGTTTACTCCCGAGATGTTGCAAGCTTTTTAGTACCCTCTATTTTACCTACAATAAGGAGCCATGATGTCAATATTGGCAGATATTCCTTTTTCATTACTCGAACTTGCGCCGATGCGCGAAGATTCCACCATATCAGACACTTTACAAGGTAGTTTGCGTTATGCCCAACACGCCGAAAGCCTTGGTGTTAATCGTTTTTGGTTAGCAGAGCACCACAATATGCCGGGCATTATTTGTTCGGCTACTTCGATTTTAATAGGTTACATTGCCGGCGGTACCAAGCACATTCGTGTTGGTGCTGGTGGTATTATGTTGCCTAATCATCCTCCTTTAGTGGTAGCAGAGCAGTTTGGCACTTTGGCTAGCTTATATCCGGGACGAATTGATTTAGGCCTGGGCCGCGCACCAGGCAGCGATCCGGTGACCAGTTTAGCGCTTAATCGTGATAATCAAAGAGCAGAGCATTTTCCTGATGAAGTGAGCGAGTTGCAGTCGTTACTCGGCCCAAGTCAACAGCGTGAAAATCGTCACGATAAAGCAGTAAGGGCGATCCCTGGAGAGGATACCAATGTGCCGATTTGGTTATTAGGCTCTAGCTTATTCAGTGCTAAATTAGCCGCTCAGCGTGGTTTACCTTATGTGTTTGCAGGCCACTTTGCGCCACGTTTTCTGTCTGATGCCATAGCGCTTTATCGACGAGAATTTACTCCTTCTGCCGTGTTGGATAAACCTTATGTGATGGTGGGTTTGCCTTTAGTAGCCGCGCCTACCGATGCTGAGGCTCAGCATCTTAGTACGACCTCTAAACAACGTATTTTAGCGTTAATTCGTGGTCAAGAGATGTGGCTGAAGCCGCCAATCGATAGCATGGATGGTTTATGGAGCGAACAAGAAAAAAACTATGTTGATAGCTTTTTAAGTTTGTCTATTTGCGGTGGACCCGCAACCATTAAACATCGTCTAGAAGTGTTTGTTGAACAGCTTGGTGTTGATGAGTTGATGTTTACTAATGATTTGTATGACAGCGAGCATCGTTTACGTGCCCTGGATATTTTAATGAGCGTGAAACAATAAAATAGTTTGAATCACATCCCGTAAAGATGGATTAAAGCGCTCACAGTTTGTGAGCGCTTTTTTTATGTCATAACAAATCAATGTTCATTAATAAAGTGGGCGCGAATGATTTCTAATATGGCTATTTGGGTTGCCTTGCCATGTTGATTGAATTGATTCATATTAAGTTAATCAATGACTACACGGAATGTTGCCAATGTTGAGCGTTAAGCGTTTATGCCACCCGAAGCTTGCCTTATTATTCTGTACTGTTTTACTTAGTGCTTGCTCTGTCCATTCAAAAAATAGCCAACACGCTTCTGATTTACCGCAGTTTAATCAAGCACTGATCCATTCCACTTCTACTGAAAATGTCCCTGAGATTGCTAGTCTGACGTATCTGTCTGAAGCACAGCGACAAGAATTAGCTGCATTTATCGCCAAAGATAATATTAAAGCACTGCCCAATCGCTTAAAAGTGTCTGAGTTCATTAACCATAAAATGACTAATTTTAATTATGAAGGCAAAAATTATACCAGTACTGAGTCATGGAAGAATCAATCTGGTAATTGTATGGCATTGGCATTATTGACCTATTCAGTTGCAAAAGAATTGAATGTCTATCCGGTGTTTCAAGTGGTTCATGCTGCGCCAATATTGACCAATATTACTTCAGATATTCTTGTCACCTCAGACCATGTGCGCACGTTTTTGTATGACGAGAAACCAAGTGGGCATTTTTTTAGTGGCGGCACTGCTACTGTGATTGATTATTTTCCGGATCGTTTTGATCGCACTGGTGCCATCGTCTCAGAATCTGAATTTTTAGCGATGTTTTATCGTAATTTAGCGGCCGATGCCATGCTAGCAAAACAGTATGAATTTGCTTTTATATTACTTGAGCGAGGGTTAATGCTAGCGCCAGATTATGATGCTTTGATCAATATGATGGCCATTACTCATCGGCGCTTAGGCGACGAACAGACAGCTGAAAAACTCTACCTGCATGCCCTTGATATTAAGCCGAATTCCTTGGCAGTATTAAGTAATTATCGCCTATTACTGGAATTACAAAACAGAGTTGTAGCAGCAAAAAAGATCGACCAATACTTGTTGTCGCTTGAGTCGAGTAACCCATATAGCTACTACAGTTTGGGTATTGAGGCATTGGAGTTCAAAGATTATCAAACCACAGTCACCTTCCTCGAGAAGTTTATCGATAACGCGCCTTATTTCCATCCGGCTTATTTTGCGCTGGCCAGAGCTCAATTGGGCCTAGGCAATACAGAAAAGGCTCAGAAAATATTAAAAAAAGCGATAGAACTGACTGATATGCCAGACAGTAAAAAGTATTATTTAGCAAAATTAGATATGTTAAACAATGTGTCTGATTAGCTTTTGACGCTTCATACCACAGTTGCTTACAAGCATGACAACCTTTGACATCAACATAAAAAAACCAAGACAGATGTCTTGGTTTTTTGGTGTTTAAATCAGTGAAACTAATTTATAACAGCTTAAATAGCTTGGCCATTTACGGTTAATTTCACATCAATATTGCCACGTACCGCGTTTGAGTATGGGCAAACTTGGTGCGCTGTTTTAACTAACTGTTCAGCTTCTGCTTGGTCTAAATCAAGTTCAACGGCTAGTGCCACTGTCAATGCAAAGCCACCATTATCATTGGCGCCAATACCGACCGTCGCTGTGGTTGGAGCCGCCTTGATAGCCACTTTAGTTTGGCCAGCGACATGCAAAATTGCGTTAGAAAAACACGCTGCATAACCTGAAGCAAATAACTGTTCTGGGTTAGTAAACTCACCACTACCACCCATTTCTTTTGGGTAGCTTAATTGTAAGTCGACTTTTTTGTCGTCGGTAGAAACTTGGCCATTACGACCTGCAAGAGCTGTAGCTGAAGTTGTGTATAACGCTTTCATAATAGACCTCATAAAGTAGTTAAAGATATTGTTGTATCAATTCTGTTGATTGCCCTGGCTGATATCTACACCATCTAGATATCTCATCATTAATCAGTTAATGATATTAGGTTGCGTGCAATCTAATTGTGTTCACTATAGGCCTAGTTTTTTACTTTTGCAACTACATTGTGTGCAATTTAATTTTCTATTATGTCTGCCTATCATGATTTGATTAGCATAAAGAGTATTTTCATCGCGGTATCAATTTGATTAGCTTGTCATTCTTCTGTCACCTTTATGTCATCATTTGCTTTCACAATAGCATCTCATTAGACCTCTTAGGCAATGCTAAGCATCGCCATATAACAGCTAACGATAAAAAGGATAGGCTATGAAACGGTTTGTAAATCGTCGAGATTTTCTGGCAATGTCAGCCAAAGGCGTAGGCGCGGTAGTCGTGTCGTATGGATTAATGGGCTGCGGTAGTGATGATGACGATGCAGTATCGGCTCAGTTTTTACAAGGTGTTGCCAGTGGCGATCCCGCCACCGATGCGGTGATTTTATGGACCCGTGTTACGCCTGATATTGACGCCGAGGTTACCGTTTCATGGGAGGTTGCCACCGACAGTAAGTTTACTCAGTTAGTCACTAACGGCCAAATGACAACGACTAAAGATCGTGATTATACCGTTAAAGTTGACGCGGTCGGACTTGAAGCGGGACAGCAGTATTTTTATCGTTTTAAAGCTGGCGATACAGTGTCAGAAATTGGCCAAACGCGCACCTTACCAGAGGGCAGTGTTGCATCGGTAAAGCTAGCGGTAATGTCATGTGCTAACTTCCCCGCGGGTTACTTTAATGTATACGAAATGGCGGCGCAGCAAGATGATTTAGACGCTGTGGTGCATTTAGGTGATTATTTATATGAATACGCTCGTGGTGAATATGCCAGTGAGCATGCCGTTGAGCTAGGTCGTGAAGTTCTGCCGGCCGGTGAGTTATTTCTACTAGAAGATTATCGCACCCGTTACAGCCAATATCGTAGTGACGCCAGTTTACAAAAACTGCATGCTAAAGTGCCATTTATCACAGTGTGGGACGACCATGAAGTCGCTAACGATACTTGGAAAGACGGCGCCGAAAATCATAACGATGGCGAAGGTGATTTTGATCTGCGCAAACAAGCCGCACTGCAAGCGTACTTTGAATGGCTGCCTATTCGACCATGGAGTGAAGGTAACCATGAGGAAATTTACAGAAGTTTCAATTTCGGTAATTTGGTTGATTTGCACATGCTCGATACTCGGGTATTGGCTCGTGATAAGCAATTAGAATATAGCCAATACATTGATGCCACGACAGGGGCATTTAACAGTGCCACATTTTTAACTGATGTGACGGATACTAACCGTACTTTGCTAGGCCAAACACAGCTTTTGTGGTTACAGCAAACCTTATTGCAGTCTACTGCTAAGTGGCAAGTACTGGGTCAGCAAGTGTTAATGGCTAAGATGTTAATGCCAGCCGCTATTGCAACCCAACAAATGAGTATTCCGCAGTTTGCTGAATTAGCAGGAATCGCGCAATTAGCCGGTCGCGCTCAAGCAAGTGACCCAACATTAACCGCAGAAGAATTAGCGTATTTGCAAGCTAACCAAGCTAGGTTAACTCCAGAGGTTATGGCCCTGCTTCAATTACCTGCTATTCCATATAATTTAGATGCTTGGGATGGTTATGCTTACGAGCGTGAAGTGATTTTAGCAACCGCGAAATCGTTAAATCACAACTTGGTGGTTATTGCTGGTGATACCCACAATGCATGGGCGAGTGAATTAACTGACAGTGGCGGGGATGTCGTAGGAATAGAATTTGCCACCAGTTCGGTATCTTCTCCTGGGCTTGAGTATTATTTGGGATTGTCAGATGCTGAAATGCCGTCAACAGAAGCCGCCATTGTGAGTTTGATTGCCGATCTTAAATATGCCAATTTAAAAGACCGCGGTTATTTATTGCTGAGCTTTACGCAAGATGAAGTGCGCAGTGATTGGCAGTATGTAGATACTATTTTAGATAAAACCTTTGCTCGTTTAGACGCGCGTGGCTTCAGCGCCACCAGCACAGCAGGTAATCCTAAAGTGACTGCGGTGTAATAATGCTTGGATAATGGTCGCAATTTAGGCCGTGGCCATTTACGCCTATTTACTCACAGATAAGCTCTCATTTATATAAGAGATAACATTCAGCCACCTTTAGGTGGCTGAATGCATTATCCATAAAGCAGATAACGAAAATTAATTTATCGTCAAGGCGACGATTTTTAATGGATGATTGTCATCAAAGGCTGGGAAGTCAGGGTGACAGTGAAGCCACTGGCTGCTAGTGACTGTGCGGCCTTGTTTTTCAACACAACGCACTAAGCTGTCGTACCATGCTTGGCGATCCACTTTAGCGACATTATTACAGCAAACTATAGTGCCACCGGCTTTAGTTATCAGCACTGCTGGCTTAAATAGGCCTTGGTAATCATTGACCAGATCGACTATACCAAAAGCACTCTTGGCAAAACGCGGGGGATCTAAAAACACTAAATCAAATTGAGTCGCGCGCAGTTTTGGGTATTTTGGCAGTTTTTGATTACGACGTCCGCCGATAGGTAAACCGGCTAATTGACGCAGTGCCGGAAACGCATCACTTTGGACAAACTCACACACATCAGTGACATTATTTAACTCGGCATTTTTTTGCCCAGCAGCCAATGCAAACGATGAGAAGTCGACATTCATGACGCGTCGCGCGCCGCCCATTGCCGCAGCAATACCAATGCCACACGTATATGAAAACAGATTTAATACGGTTTTATCTTGGCTATTGTTGCGAACAAATTCGCGGCCAATGCGCATGTCTAAAAACAGTAGTGGGTCTTGACCTTCATGACGTAATTTAGAGGTAAAGGCTATACCATTTTCATGGATAACTTGGGTTGATTGTGAGTAATCTTGGGCTTCATTTTCGCTATGGTTAGCAATGCGAGAATGGCTGCCTGAGCGATCGTTATATACGATATGGAAATCAGCATGGGCGCTAAGGATGCTTGATATGTCTTCAAGTTGTTGCGCCGTTAGCGTTTGGTGAAAGGTTTGGATTAACCATGCATCGCCGTAGCGGTCGATGTTTAAGCCATTTTCACCTTCAACAGTGCCATGAAAAACGCGATAACAATCGGTCTTATCGTGGGACGCTTGCTCAAAAAAAGCACTTCGTTTGGCTAGCGCATCGGCTAAAACAGCTTGAATAGACATGGGGGCTCGTTAAATGGTGTGGCAATTGGCGCGGATTATAGCAAACATTCCCATTTAGTGAACTTACGGCAGAGACTATTCCTCAGGCAGGTATACCTTAAAGGTTTTGTCGGCAATGATTTTGCCATTGAGGGTTAATGTCATGCGCCAGTTACCAAGTTTGTTGTTAACCGGCGCCCAGATGCAATCACCCAGATAAAAGCGCCAATCATTTTCCTTGATAAACACTTCACCCTCAAACGGTGGGCGAATGTTACCGTCATCGTCAGGAATGTCAGGATGATAAATACAGTAAGTTAGTATCTGGTTTTTGGCTTTTTTGATGCAAGTAATAAAGCCAAATTCAGTATCGATAAGGGCGGGCACATGGACCGTTGCCTGTAACAAGCGCGGTAGCTCGTCACTACTATTGTCCCACTGGCTAAAAATCCCACTGTAAATAATACTGACATCCGCTTTTAATTTACTCAAGCGCTACCCTTATTCACTCTAGTGTTGATCATTTAAGTGTTTAATTGCCGCTTGTAACGCGAATTCATAACCTTGTGCGCCTAAGCCACAAATAACGCCCTGGGCTTTGTCAGAAAAGTACGAATGGTGTCTAAATGGCTCACGGGCATGTACGTTGGATAAATGCACTTCAATAAATGGAATAGCCACGCCGAGTATCGCATCGCGCAGAGCAACACTGGTGTGAGTAAAAGCAGCAGGATTGATAATAATAAATTGTGCATCAGTTGCATGAATCGCATCAATAAGCTGGTACTCAGCATTGGACTGAATATGTTCAAGTTGAACGCCAGCTAGGGCCGCATTTTTGCTTAACTCGTCAACAATAGTTGTCAGGGTTTGGTGACCGTAATGCCCTGGTTCGCGACGGCCAAGTAGATTTAAATTAGGACCGTTGATCAATAAAATTTTTAGGGTTTGGCTCATAATGGTTCCTGTAAACATCGCAAAGTAAGTCGATTTAATCTGCAGCACAAAAGCGGTTAACAAGCATTCTTACCGAAGACGGTTATTAGGTAAACCAAAAAATGCTCAACTCGCGCATAAGGTTAAACGATTGAGCGATGGAAGAGACACTTTTTATTAATAGTCAGATTTATTTTGGCGCATTGCCTTAGTGGCACCGCGTTGTTTCTTTGTTTCAATACGTCGTTTTTGACTGCCTTTTGTTGCTCTGGTGGGGATACGAGCTTTTTGCACAATACCCACGCTTTTTACCAGCTCAATAAACTGTTCTAATGCCGTTTGACGGTTAAAATCTTGGCTGCGTGATTGCTGACACTTTATAATGATCTTACCGCTTTTAGTTATGCGATGGTCGGCTTTTTCGAGCAGTTTTTGTTGATAAAACTCAGGTAAAGACGATGAGGCAATATCAAAGGTGAGTTGAGCGGCGGTAGAGACTTTATTAATGTGCTGGCCACCCGCACCGCTTGAGCGGACAAATTGCCATTCAATTTCGTTGTCTTGCAATATGACTCGTTGAGTAATTTGTATCATTCGGGTGTGGTCGTCCCCTTAAATTGATTATCGATAAACCTATTCTTATACTTAATATTTCAAAAGTACGAGGGTTTATTTTATGTGGTATTGGCCTATTCTACCGTAATTGGACAAACTTTTCAGTGTTGTCATTTGACCACCTCTAGTCTGATCAGTTGGCTCGGAGCAACTAAAATTCTGATTGGCCTCTGAGTTATTACATATTTAATGAAATGAATAGAATAGTTTTGCTATTATTAGCGCCATTGTGGCTTTACACGATTACATCACCGTATAAAGTCTGTTCTATGGCCTGATTACAAGGCTGGAGTTGCCGTTATGTTGTGTCAAATTCCCGATATTTCCAAGGGTGTGATTAGTTTATTTGTCAGTGGCCGTTTATCGGCACAAGATTATCGTACCCGTTTACAACCTGCCATTAAGAGTTACCGTAAAGATTGGAATCAAGTGTGTCTGTATATTGAAGCAGATGTATTACTCGAAGGCTGGGAATTTGGTTCATTAACCGGCAGTGGTGAAGTGCAGTTACCTGAGTTTGATGCGCTAGTGTTTGTCGGTGGCCCTGATTGGGTGGGTAATTCGGTGAGGTTGATGGGGCCATTTATGCAAGGCGAAGTAGCATGGTTCCCATTAGAGCGTAAGCAAGATGCTGTCTCTTGGATTGCCAAACGTTCTGCGTGCTAGAAGCCGTGTGGTAGCAGCTTTGATATTGCTAACGATTATTTATGGCGAAAATGACTCATCATAAGCGTTAGCTAGTAGCAAATTATCAGCAACTGTTGCAAAATTCATCTTCAAAGGTCAGTAGGCCTTAGTATTAATCGATTACTCTAGAACAGGATTACTTATGTCATTATCAAAGCTTTTTGCCGTATCAAGTGCGTTATTGTTAATGCTTAGTTTAACGGCATGCGCCCCTGAAGTGGGTAGTGAAGCATGGTGTAAGCAAATGAAAGAAAAACAAAGTGGTGATTGGACTGCTAATGAAGCTGCCGATTATGCCAAGCACTGCGTATTTAAATAATATTGTTTAGGAGTGGGTGGTTGAGTTATCGCGTTTTGCCTTTTATGGCTAGTATAGCCAAATTACTGATTGCCATTGTGCTACTACAATTTGTGGGCGCCAACATGGGCGCGCATCAGTTGCATGCGGGCAACAGTAACGAAGAGCAAAATAACCACCCACATCTGCAATTTACCACCGAAGTGATTACCCTTGCTGAATGTGTCGACTGTGCCTGTGCGCTCGACGGCTTAGGTATTCATTCTGTTAATGATGATCATCAGCATGCTGCCAGTAGTACCGATATTGAGCGCGTTGATGTGTGCTTAGATTGCCAGTGTCATGGCGGTCATGTGGCACTTGCTATGCTTAGCGATAATATCACCCATGAGCATTTTCATGATGCTTATGCCAATGTTAGCCTGCACTACTTAGCTCCAGAATCTTTTCCGACTTATCGTCCTCCGATAGCTTAATCCTGTTAAACAGCTTTTTATTGTTTAGTTCTGCACCTTGATCTGCTCACATTGCGTAAATGAGTGCTACTTTTTTGCATTTTATTTTAACGTTATCTGACGCTTATTAAGGCTGGTGGCTAAACCGATTATCGTTGATTCCCTCTGGGGTTGTCGACGGTCTAGATTGTTTTTAGGATTGACCATGAAAACCAAATTAGTAGCGCTTTTATCTTTATTGGCAGGATTAAATGCCAAATTTACCGTACCTCATCTCAAGAGTCGTGTCGTTATCATTGCTCAGTCAACAGCATGGATAAATAGCCAGAGGGGGCTATTGCTCTGTTCTGGGTTATTGACATCATTATTGTTATTGTCGAGCTTGCCTGTTCAGGCAAGCAATGAATCTACAGCAACTGACCACCAAGAGTTACTGTTAAGCTTAAATACTGAGCAAAGACAGTTAGCCGGAATTGAAGTGTCTGAATTGAGCCTACAAGCGTTTAATTTACAGGCGGTCGCGACCGCGCAGTTAATCGTCGATAAAGACAAAACCATTACCATAGCCCCGCAATTAGACATGCAGATCCTCAAGCGTCATGTAGTGCCCGGAGAGCAGGTCACCCAGGGGCAGCCGTTGTTAACCATAGGTGGCGCTGACATTGCTGCTGCCCAAGCAGATTACATTAATGCCGCCACTGAATGGGATCGGATCAAGCGCATGACCCCAGGCACCATCAGTGCCAGTCAGCGGATGCAAATCGAAGTGAATGCCGAGTTAAAGCGAGCTATTTTACAAGCCATCATGATGACACCCGCGCAAATTAAAGCCTTAGCTAAATCACCGAGTTCGATTGGCCAGTTCCAGTTATTAGCACCTATCAATGGGCGAGTTCAACAAGATGTCGCGACGTTAGGCCAGGTACTCGATGCGGGTACGCCTTTAATGCAACTCACCGATGAGTCGTATTTATGGGTGCAGGCCGAGCTTACGCCTATACAAGCTGATCAAGTGGATATGGGCCGCAATGTGTTAGTGCGTGTCGGTGATCGTACTCGTGACGGCATTATTATTGGTCGTTCCCATGAAATTAGTGCGCAAACCCGTACCGAGCAAGTGTTGGTGAGAATGGCAAATCCAGGCCATGAATTACATGCAGGAGAGTTTGCCGAATTGTACCTAGCGGAAGATAAGCAGGTGAAAACGGTTGGCTTTATTGTGCCTGATGCTGCGTTAACTCGCAGTGGTGATGGCGACTGGCAAGTGTTTATTGAGCAGGAGGGGAAGTTCAGTGCAGTCGAGGTGACGGTGGTTGAGCGTCAACGCGGGTTGAGTTTTATTCGCGGTTTAACACCGAAAACTCGGGTGGTGATTTCTGGGGCTTTTTTCTTAGCATCTGAGCAAGCCAAAGCTGGTTTTGACATCCACAATCACTAAGCGCTAGGACATCATCATGTTATATAAATTAATTGAGATTGCCGTTGAAAAGCGGTTATTGGTTTTACTTAGCTTGCTCGCAGCGGTTGTGGCTTCAATATTCATGCTGCCAAAACTAAATTTAGATGCGTTTCCAGATGTGACTAATGTGCAAGTGACCATTAACACAGAAGCTGAAGGTTTGGCTGCCGAAGAAGTTGAAAAACTGATTAGTTATCCGGTCGAGTCGGCTATGTATGCCTTACCCGCGGTGACTGAAGTGCGTTCATTATCGCGCACTGGTTTGTCATTGGTGACAGTGGTATTTGCCGAGGGAACCGATATTTACTTTGCCCGTCAGCAAGTGTTTGAACAACTACAAGCTGCCAAAGAGTCGATTCCTGCAGGTGTTGGCACTCCCGAAATTGGCCCGAATACCTCGGGTTTAGGGCAAATTTATCAATACATTTTACGGGCTGAATCTGAAACCCATATCAGTGCATCTGAGCTGCGTAGCTTAAATGATTACTTAGTTAAGCTGATATTAATGCCAGTAAGCGGTGTGACCGAAGTATTGTCATTTGGCGGCGAGGTGCTGCAATACCAAGTGCAAGTTGACCCTAATAAACTGCGCAGTTATGGCTTGTCGCTGACCCAAGTTAGCCAAGCATTGGAAAGTAATAATCGTAACGCAGGCGGTTGGTTTATGGACCAAGGCCAAGAGCAATTAGTGGTCCGTGGTTATGGTTTATTGCCCGCAGGTGAGGCTGGCTTACAAGCCATTGCCGACATTCCTTTAACCGAAATCAATGGCACGCCCATTCGAGTGGCCGACATTGCTAACGTGGCATTTGGTAGTGAAATAAGAGTCGGCGCAGTGACTATGTCGCTTAGGCAAGCTGCTGATAATAACTCGTCATCTGATGTACAAGCACTGGGTGAAGTTGTTGCTGGCGTCGTGCTTAAACGCATGGGGGCCAATACCAAAGCCACCATTGATGACATCAATTCTCGTATTAGTTTGATTGAGCAATCCTTACCAAAAGGAGTGTCATTTGAGGTGTTTTATGACCAAGCCGATTTGGTCGAGCAAGCGGTGACCACTGTGGTTGAAGCGTTATTGATGGCCTTTGGGTTTATCGTGATTATTCTGGCGTTGTTTTTGGTCAACATCCGCGCCACCTTGTTGGTATTGCTGTCGATCCCAGTGTCGATCGGGATCGCGTTATTGATCATGTCTTATTATGGTATGTCGGCTAACTTAATGTCCTTGGGTGGTCTGGCGGTCGCAATAGGTATGCTCGTTGATGGCTCTGTGGTGATGGTTGAGAACATCTTTAAGCATGTTAGCGCTGAAACGGGCGCCAACCCAAATGCTGCTGTGCATCTTGATGGTGATCATCATGCTACTCGTAAAAGTGGCTCTGATGCCCAAACCCAAAGTATGGCGATTAGGGTCATGCTGGCGGCCAAAGAAGTGTGCAGCCCTATCTTCTTTGCGACAGCGATTATCATCGTGGTGTTTATGCCGTTATTTGCCCTTGAAGGTGTAGAAGGTAAGTTATTTCAGCCGATGGCGATTAGCATTATTTTAGCCATGATGGCGGCATTGGTGGTGGCATTATTTGCAGTACCCGCATTGGCGGTATTTTTATTCAAACGCGGTGTTGTGGTACGTCAAAGTAAAGTGCTGGCACCCATTGATGCTGTTTATCGCCGTATTCTGACATTGGTATTATCAAGCCCTAAATCGGTGATGTTAGCCGCTGTAGTGTTGTTTATCTCAAGCATGTTGTTATTGCCAAAGTTAGGCACTGAATTTGTGCCAGAACTCGAAGAAGGCACCATTAACTTACGCGTCACACTGGCACCGACAGCAAGCTTGGCCACTTCTATTAACGTCGCGCCTAAAATTGAAGCCATGCTGCTGGAGTTTCCTGAGGTGGAATATGCCTTAAGTCGCATTGGCGCACCAGAGCTTGGCGGCGACCCCGAACCTGTGAGTAATATTGAAATCTACATTGGTCTTAAGCCGATAGAACAATGGACATCGGCAAGTAACCGCTTTGAGCTTCAGCGCTTAATGGAGCAAAGATTAGCGATATTCCCGGGATTATTGCTGACCTTCTCACAACCCATTGCGACTCGAGTGGATGAGCTATTATCAGGGGTTAAAGCGCAGTTAGCGATTAAGATATTTGGCCCAGATTTGAGCATATTATCGGAAAAAGGTCAGGTACTAACAGACTTAGTCGCAGCCATTCCTGGGGCGGTTGATGTATCGTTAGAACAAGTCAGCGGTGAAGCTCAGTTAGTGGTTCGGCCTAAACGTGAAGTACTGGCACGTTATGGGATCAGCGTTGATGAAGTGATGAGTTTAGTCACTCAAGGTATTGGTGGTGCCAGCGCTGGTCAGGTGATTGACGGTAACGCTCGTTATGACATTAACCTGCGATTAGCTGCGCAATATCGTAATGCGCCTGATGCAATTGAAGATTTGCTCCTCAGTGGCGCCAATGGTGCGATTGTTCGTTTGGGCGATCTCGCTGATGTGGTGATTGAAATGGCGCCACCGAATATTCGTCGTGACGATGTACAGCGCCGCGTGGTGGTGCAAGCCAACGTGTCGGGGCGTGATATGGGCTCGGTGGTCAATGATATTTATGCCATAGTGCCGCAAGCTGCATTACCTGCTGGCTATACTGTGGTGGTGGGCGGCCAATATGAAAACCAGCAACGAGCGCAACAAAAGCTAATGTTAGTGGTGCCCATTTCTATCGCACTGATTGGCCTATTGCTGTATTTCTCGTTTGGTTCAGTCAAACAAGTGGCCTTGATTATGGCTAATGTGCCATTGGCATTAATCGGCGGCGTAGTGGCTTTATATGCTACTGGCACCTATTTATCTGTGCCCAGCTCCATCGGCTTTATCACCTTGTTTGGTGTTGCTGTGTTAAATGGTGTGGTGCTGGTGGACTCAATTAACCAGCGCAGACAATCATCAACTGAAAGCCTATACGACAGTGTTTATCAAGGTACAGTCGGGCGTTTACGTCCAGTGTTAATGACGGCACTGACGTCTGCATTAGGGCTGATCCCTATTTTGTTATCGTCTGGCGTGGGCAGTGAAATTCAACAGCCGTTAGCTGTCGTGATCATCGGCGGTTTGTTTAGCTCAACCGCTTTGACGTTATTGGTGTTGCCTACGGTTTATCAGTGGTTGTATCGCGATAAACTATCATTGTCATAAAGTCTATTCGCTAAATAATACTTCAATCTTAAGCCTAATCATCTGATTAGGCTTTTTTCATTTTTATGAGTAAATCATGTAAAAAACTGCTTGCTTATTTAAGATTACAGTTGTAATTTAAATAAATAGATTACGTCTGTAATCCTTTTTTGTCTTCACAAGTTTTAACAACAAATGAGCGGTATAGCATGAAAGAGATCAGCAATAGTGAATTAGTGGTGTTGCAGCAGCTTTGGCAACAGTCGCCATTAACCTCGAGCGAAGTGGTTGATGCCTTAGCACAAAGCCATGACATGCATGAGAAAACGGTGAAAACCTTGCTTAATCGTTTAGTTAAAAAACAAGCCGTCAGTTTTGAAAAGCAGGGGCGGGTTTACCATTATTCACCATTAATCGCTGAGCAGGACTATACCGTTAAAGAGTCGCTTTCTTTTGTGGATCGCATGTTTGCCGGCAAGTTAACCCCACTGGTTGCCGGGTTTGCGCAGAAAAACAAACTGTCGGCAGAAGATGTCGCCGACCTGCAAACTTTACTCGATGATTGGCAAAAGGAACAAAAGTGATGATCAATTGGTTTATGGAACAAACCCTTTCACTGAGTATGGTGTGTTTGGCAATACTGCTATTACATCGGTTTTTATTGTCTAAGCTTGGCGCGCACTATACCTATTTTATGTGGATATCAGTGCCGCTATTTGTTTTTGCCGATTTACTGCAAATGATATTACCACAGCACTTTAGCTGGTTTGGCAGCAGTAATGGCGTCTCAGTCATCGAGCAATATTATGTGTTGGCGAATGATACTGTTGCCTTGTCGGCAGGTTTACTTGATCAACTCTATTTGCCTTATCTCTACGCCGCAGTGGTTGCCTTATTAGTGATTAATATCGTAATGGAATACGCCAATCTGCAACGGTTAATTAATGATGCAAAACCGCTAGAGGTAAGCTCTAGCAAGCTTAAGGTGCTGGTTCATTCTCAGATTGAATCACCTATGTTAGCGGGATTTTTCACCCCCAGTATTTTAGTCCCTGATAGCTTTATGCCACTCGATGACAGCCAGCAGCAAGCCATTATTCAGCACGAGATGTATCACTATCAACGTGGTGATTTGTGGATGAATATATTGGCTTATGGCTTAACGGTTCTATTTTGGTTCAATCCCTTGATGTGGCTCAGCTACCGCCGATTTAGACAAGATCAAGAATTGTCATGTGATGCGCAAGTGACCGCCGACATGAAAACCCAAGCTAAAATTGCCTATAGCAAAACACTATTGGCCTATTCACAGCATGCACCTTTGAGCATGCTACACACCCCTTATGGGGACAAAACTATCTTAAAAGAGAGGATCTTACAGATGAAAAAGCAACATGGAAAAAGCACGCTAGCATTGGTTGGAATGACCTTGGTTATTGGTATGAGTGCCTTTATGTTTAATCAGCAGGCATTGGCAGGTGACAATCTTAAGGCTAAAACCAACACTGATGCTATGGCAATGCCAGTAATCAGAATTGAGCCTAGCTATCCCATAGATGCCGCTAAAGAAGGGCTCAACGGCTATGTGCAAATGATATTTGATATTAGCCCAGCAGGAAAAGTGAGTAATGTTAGGGTAATGAAGTCAGCGCCAAAACAAATGTTCGACGCATCGGCAGTTGAGGCGCTTGAACAGTGGCAGTATCAAACTTCAGCAGATGGTTTTAAAGACGTACAAGTACAGTTAGATTATGTGATCCATCAGCCTGAAAAATCAGTGGAGAGAATCACAGTAAATTAGGGTTTAGTTATATCGCCAATATTGAAAATGATTCAATGCCTCATTGCTATGGGGCATTGAATCATTTTTAAACCTGAGGCGGTTTGGGCTTTAATTTGAGTCCCAGTTTATTGGCAAGTGGTTCGATGGCGGCGCCTTGAACAATGACCGATATCAGCACAATAAAAAACACCATGTGGATCATTTCTCGCGAACCTTCAACACCTGCCGCAGCGGGGATCAGCGCAAATACAATTGGCGTAGCGCCTTTTAGACCTATCATAGAGACAAACAAACGCTTGCGCCAAGTTGCTTGCCTAAAGGGCAGATAACACAATTGCACCGCTAATGGCCGTGCCACCAGAATAAGCAAGATAGCAGGCAGTAAAGACACCATAAACACAGGTAATAACTGCTGCGGGAATATTTGTAAGCCCAAAATAATAAACATTAATGATTGCGCTAACCAAGAAATCCCATTAAAAAAATGCTTACTGACTTCAGCACCTTTCTTTAAATAGTTACCAATAATCACTCCGGTAATGTAAACCGCAATCAGTTCGTTACCGCCTAATATTTCGGTACCAGATACTGTGATGGCAAAAGTCGCCAAAATAAATACAGGAATAAGTCCAAATTCAGGTAGTTTGATACGATTCAATGTCCAAACGGTTATTTTACCCATCAATAGGCCAATAATTGCCCCAACACCAATTTGTTGTCCTAGGTTTAATAGTATCGATATTGTTGTCGGAGCGCCGTTAGTACTATTGATAATGTAGTCGGTTAGCATGATAACCATCAGCAAGGCGACCGGGTCATTAGTGGCCGATTCGAATTCTAAAATAGTGCCGGTGCCGTGTTTTAATTTAAGTTTTTTGGATTCTAAAATAGAAAATACGGCTGCAGCATCAGTCGATGACACTACCGCCGCAAATAACATGCAAGTAATGAGGTTAAAGTCGAGTAAGGCATTCAGGATAAAGCCAAAAATGATTGTCGTGAAGATGACGCCGGCAGTGGACAGCATGCCGCCTTCTTTCCAAGAAAATTGAATATTTTTCATTGGTGTATTCAGCCCGCCCACAAATACTATGGTGTTTAATGCGAGAGTGCCAATCAACGAGGTCAGTTGCAGATCATCGTATACAAAACCAAATTCCCCATTACCAAAGGCAAGTCCTACACCCATGAAAATTAAGAGTGAGGGTAGGCCTAATGTCTTAGAAGGGTGATGGAGCAAAATGCCAATAGCAATAAGAATAGAGATCCCTAAAATAATGATATCAGATGGCATATAGGCACTCCTTGGCTAATTTAAACGTTACTAAATGGCTATTTTAACATTAAATTAGCCCAAACTTGCTTTATGAGTATTTATTAATATTAATTTATAACTCATCAGTGATTTGCACCAACGAGCATGCGTTCAGGTATCAGAGTTTATAAATAGCGGCTATGAGCCACTCTACTTTAGCTTTCATCATAATTGATAGATCTTTTTTCCTGCTCAACAATATTAGTTTGCCACATTTTCATTACATTATTTGGTGCTAATATCTGCATATATAAGTGCATTGTGGAGACATCATGGCGATATTAATTAGTGTTTGGGGTGTTATCATCAGTTGTGTTGGGCTGTTTATGTTACTTAAGCCACAAGGTTTTGCTGATGCTATTGTTCTATTTAGTCGCCAAAGGTATTTTCATGCTGTCGAAATCATTTCTCGGTTAATGATTGGCGCAGCATTGTTACTCGATGCGGATAATACTTCATTCCCGCTAGTGTTTGAGGTGATAGCTAACTTACTGTTTACCATTGCAGTTTTTCTAGTTTTTATGACTGAAAAATATCATAAGATGTTTGCTTTATGGGCCGGTACACATTGTATTAGTTGGTTCAGACCTGCTGGTGTTAGTGCGCTGATATTTGGCTTATGGGCAGTATATGTCAGCATCAATTAACCACTCTTATTTGTTATGCAAACAGTTGTTAAGTTATTTTTTTGTCTTTTTTGTTAATTTTTTTCGCAAGTGAAATCCCTCCTAAGCCGCAGCACCATTGAACTTGAATATTTCTGAAATGTTAATGAAATGTAAGCGTAATATTTAAGCAGTCTCTTTGTCATTTTTGCAGGTTAGTTTGTCATCCAGCCAACTTACTCACATGCTTACATCCGTCTCCGGAGATGATAATGGAACTGAAAAATCTTTTTAAACTGACTGCACTTTCTACTGCTCTTGCTGCAACATTAGGGCTCGCTGGTTGTGGTGGCGATATTAATATCAATACAGGTAGTGATGTTGTTACCCCTACCACACCAACAACGCCAACTACTCCAACTCAGACAGCTCAAGAAAAATCATACAGTGGCTTTGCAACTAAAAGCACCACAATGACTGCTGTTGATGGAAAAGAAGTTTGGGTATTAAAAGGAACATTAGCGCCTTCAACCGCCGCATCAACCGTGACAACTGGTGGCCAAGATGGCGACAAAATTGTACTAGGTAACGATGTTGTTTGGCAGCTAGATGGTGCTGTCATCGCCGGTGGCGATAACGCTAATTCGGTTGAGTTATCTATTTTGCCCGGCACTAAAATACTCGGTGGTAGCGATTCTTATTTAGTGATCAGCCGTGGTTCAAAAATCATTGCCGACGGTACAGCAACTGCGCCAATCGTATTTACTTCAGTTGAAACCGCTTTAGGGCAAGAGGGTAAAGCGGGTCAGTGGGGTGGCTTAGTGTTGCTTGGTAATGCACCGGTAAACACGTGTCCTGATTTAACCAATTGTTCAGCGTCTTTTGAAGTGGGTAACCATAGCTACGGCGGCAACGATACTGAAGATAATTCTGGCTCAATCAAGTATGTACGCGTTGAGTTTGGTGGTTTCAAAATTAACGACACACAAGAAATGAACGGCATCAGTTTTGCTGCTGTAGGTGCGGGTACTGAAGTTGATCACGTACAAGTGCACATGAATAACGATGATGGTTTTGAATTTTGGGGCGGCAATGTTTCCGTTACCAATATCGTACTAACAGAAAACTTTGATGACTCGCTAGATTGGACTAACGGTTGGCAAGGTAGCGCACAACACGTTTATATTCGTCAAGCTGATAACGGTTCTAACCGTGGTATTGAAGCCGACAGTAACAGCGACGCAAGCGCATTACCTATGTCGAAACCAACACTCGCCAACTTCACTATCCAAGTCGCTAACGGTACTAACAGTGGCGGTGACGATGCAGAAGGCATTTTGTTCCGTAAAGGCACAGGTGTTAATGCTTATAACATGCTCGTTAAAGGTGATGTTGATTCGGGCGAATGTTTAGAAGTTAACGATGACGACACAGTAAATAATGCCAATACGGCAGAATTAATAATGCAAAACAGTTTAATTGACTGTGTTGAGCCGTTTAAAAATGCTAAGGCAGATGCAGCAGAAGGCCGTACATTGGCATTAGATGTTGAAGCATGGTTTAACGACCAAGACGGTAACTTAGTTGCTGCAGCAGATTTAACTGACTATATGCCTAATTCATCATCGGTAGCCTTAACCGGTGGTAAAGCTGACTTAAGCAACCTTGATTCTCGCTTAGTGAATGCTCAGTATATTGGTGCATTTGACGGCACAAATGATTGGACGACTGGTTGGACTACAGCAATCCATGATGATGCGGCGCCAACACCAACTGAGCTGCCGGTGTTAACTTCTTGTCCTGTTGGCACTACAGCTTCAGCTGCGACAGCGGGTTTATATAAAGATGCATCAGTGACGCTTATTTGTACTCTAGAAGGGAATGTTCTGAGTAACACAACCTTACTTGCTGGTCAGAACGTGATGTACAAAATTGATGGCGGCGCTGTTCTTGTCGGGGCAGATAAAACCACATCGGCAACATTAGCAATTCAAGCGGGTGTAAAATTATTCGCGACATCTAACAGCTATATTGCCATTAGCCGTGGTTCTAAAATTATGGCTCAAGGTAGTGCGACTCACCCAATCGAAATGACGTCAGAAGAAGATGTTATTGCCGGTGCCACTGGTGAGCGCGGACAATGGGGTGGATTAGTTATCTTAGGTAACGGTTTAACAAATACCTGCCCAGATAAAACGGCTTGTGATGCATCGTTTGAAGTAGGTGACTTCCCATATGGTGGTAACGACAACGCAGATAACAGCGGACAAATCAGTTACGTAGTAGTTAAGTATGCTGGCTTTAAAGTCAATGATACTCAAGAAATGAACGGTATCTCATTTGCGGCAGTGGGCAGCGGAACTCAAGTAGACCACATTCAAATTCACGCTAACGGCGACGATGGCGTTGAGTTTTGGGGCGGTGCTGTAAACTTGAAATATGTCTACTTAACAGCCAACTTCGATGACAGCTTAGACTGGACCAATGGTTGGACGGGTAAAGCACAGTTTGTCTACATCACTCATGAAGACGGCAATGCAAACCGTGGTATTGAAGCTGATAGCAGCAGTGCTGGTGCAGCAGCGACCCCTGTTTCTGCCCCTAAGTTAGCTAACTTCACTATTCTACCCGGTACAGATACTGCAAACGCTAGCGGTGACAACGGCGAAGGTATCTTACTTCGAGTGGGTACTGCTGGTGAGTTATACAACGTACTTGTGCAAGGCCGCAAAGGTAGTACTGCTGACACTGAGTCTGGTGAGTGTTTAGAGCTAGATGGTTCAGTATCAAGCTTGGTTGATAACGTGAATAACAACACCTTAGTGATGTCTCATTCAATTATCGATTGTAATGAGCCATTCAAGACTTCAGGTACTACCGCGATTAATACTGAAACCTGGTTCTTGGGTCAACAAGGTAACTCTGCAACGGCAGTGACTATCACTGACGGCATGCCTGCAGCAACCGATACAACACTACTTGGTAAAGGTAAAGATTTAAGTACAGATGATAGCTTCTTCGAATCAACCAACTTTATTGGTGCATTCGATGGCCAGAATGACTGGCGTCAAGGTTGGGCTTACTTTCCACAGTAATCACCTTTGATGAACTAAATCTGTGACCTATTAATAGCCGCTCGCAAGGGCGGCTATCTCTGAACCGCATACAGGATAGTATAAGTATGAAAACCAAGCCGAGTTTTACCGTTAATAAGTTAAGCCTTGCCATTATCTCTGTGATTTCTGCGGCAACGTTATTAACCACAACCCCCGTATACTCGCAAGAACCCGCGCCTGTTCGTGATCCTGGTGAAGTGATTCCAATTGAACCCATTGAAGTGATTTCAGTGACAGGGCGTTTACGCAGCTCAGCATCAGAAGCAACCGAAGAGCGTCGTGAACAAATTGCTGTAGCCGATATTATGGGCTCAGAACAAATTTCAAGAACCGGTGACGGTGATGCAGCAGCAGCGCTTCGTCGTGTGACAGGTTTGACCTTAAAAGATGGTAAATTTATCTATGTTCGTGGTCTGGGTGAACGTTATTCAAGTACTTCGCTTAACGGCGCGACTGTACCCTCACCGGATCCAACCCGTAACGTAGTGCCACTGGATATGTTCCCAGCGTCGATCATTGAATCGTTATCGGTGCAAAAGTCAGCGTCAGCCAATGCGCCAGCAGCATTTGGTGGCGGACATGTGGATATTCGTACTAAATCTATCCCTGCAGACTTCTTTTTTAAAGCTTCTGTGGGCGGTCGTTATAACACTAATGACTCGAATGACAGCTACACCTATAACGGTGGTGGCGATGATTGGACTGGCCAAGACGATGGCACCCGCGGTATGCCAAGCAACATTAATAATACTATTGATCAATACGGTGGCATCAGCCCGATTGATATCGTCAGTGGCTCAAATGGAGCGATTAATTATCCTGCGGCGCAACAAATTAACCGTGAGTTAGCGTTAGATATGTATCGCGACATGACGCTACAAAGTCAAAGTACTGATCCTGCCGTGCGCGGTGATATTGCCATTGGTGATCGTTGGGACATTAGCGACGACATCATTTTTGGTGCTTTGTCTGCGGTGTCGTACAAGAAACAAGCTGAAAATTACACTAAACGTGAAGTTGAACTTGATGGCGACAGCAGCCAAGTGCAAGTTGAAAACCAAAAAGATATTGTTGGCACCGATTCGATAGTGCAAGTGTCTGGCATGTTGAACTTAGGTTTAGAAATTGGCTACAACCATAAAATCGAAACCTTCACCACTTATCTTCAAGATACCTCAGATGACGTATCAACGGGTATTGAAGAAACTATCGATACCTTAGGCGAGCCTAATGCACTGCAAGTTTATGCTATTGATTACGAAGAACGTTCGTTAATCAGCAATCAAATAAAAGGTCATCATTTCATTGAATATTTGAATGACGCTGAATTTAATTGGAAGTTTTCTGATGCACGTTCTGAGCGTTATGCACCCAATGAAGTGTCGTATACCTATAACGTGATTTTAGATGCAAACAACCAGTTACTCTCTCGCAATCTTAACACTCAAGATGCACCTAAGTATGTCTACAGTCGCTTAGAAGATAACACTCAAAATTACGCCTGGGACTTTACTTACCCAATCAATTTAGATGCCACAGTAATTAAACTGACAACGGGTTATGAATACTTTGAACGCACCCGAGAAAGCTATGCTACCCGCTTAGGTTTTGATGTTGATTTAAGCCCAACAGATGTTAACGGTGGTATTTTATCCGGCGACTTTAATGATATTTTCTCTGATAAAAATATCAACGACAATACTCTAGGGCTAGAGCTAAAAGACGCGTCAACCGATACTGAAGACTACATTGCCGCCGAGAAAAACGATGCTGCGTTTGTCAGCATGGACATCGACTTTGACGATGTATGGCGAGTCTATGCTGGTCTTCGCTACGAAGACTTTCGCCGTGTCACTTTGCCTATTGACCCAAATGGACAGATTTCAGATGAAGGTGGCCGTTACGATTTGGCGGATTACGCCATCGCTGAAGATGGTTGGTTCCCGTCGTTATCATTAACCTGGAAACAAACCGACACCACTCAGTGGCGTTTAGGCGCAAGTAAAACCATAGTGCGTCCAGATCTCCGTGAAGTATCGCCAGTTCGCTTCCAAGATCCGGTTACCGATTTTGATTTCTTCGGTAATCCAGAACTTAAGAGCTCCGACATTCTAAACTTCGACTTACGTTGGGAATATTACTCAGATTCGGGTAACAATTTCAGTATGGGCGCATTCTATAAGGATGTAGACGCACCGATTGAACCTATTCAACGTATTTCAGAAGCCGGCCGTCAGCTGAAGTTTTATAATGCCGAGTCGGGTTATGTGTATGGTCTTGAAACCGAGTTTTTACAAGAATTGGCGTTTTTGGGCAGCGAAGGCAGTATTTGGGAAGACTTCTTTGTGGCGGGGAACTTAACCCTTGGCGACTCAGAAATCAATATCGCTGCTAATGGCGAAATTGACCCAACCAATCAAACGCGTCGTATGACTGGGCATTCACAATGGGTGGCTAACTTACAATTAAGTTACGACTCATCAGACAGTTATCACAGTGCTACATTGGTATATAACGTGTTTGGCGAACGCATTGCCTACGGCGGACGTGGTGGTTTAGATGATGTATTAGAAAAGCCATTTCACAGCCTAGATTTTACCTATAGTTTCTTCCCGACAACCAGCACTACTGTGAAGTTAAAAGCGAAGAATATCTTAGGTGAAACTACGGAATACCAACAGCAAGATATTGAAGTTTATGCCAAAGATCCTGGCACTGAATTTACCTTGCAGTTTAGTTATCAATACTAATACGCGTTAGTTTTAAGACTTAGAAGAGTACTGGTTTTTAGTGATTTTTACTCATCATTTCAATCGCTAAAAATGTGCACGGCCACTTTCTTCGGAACAAAGAAAGTGGCCTTTTTAGTTTCAAATTATCATTGTAGTTAGGTTATTTGATAAATATGCATTCTCTTTACATTACAAGTAATAGTGTAAATAGTAGAAGCTTTTTTTTATGATTTTTTTTTGTTATTTTATAATTCAAACTTAAATTAATGGATTGCTTATTATGGATAGGAAAGTTTGTCCAACGATTGTAGATCTTCAGCTTGATACTAAGAGTATTGAAGCAATAAATTCGATAAATGATATTTTAAAAACTAAAGACACAGGTTTGTGGGTTACATTAATTGGCCAATTACTTCTTATTTTTGGTGGTTTAGGAGTTAATGCCAAAGCGTCAAATAATGTAATTGAAAAGAGTTTAGTGTTTAAATCTGTGTCTAGTGATTCAAGTCAAACTTCGTATAGTATTTTTTCTACAAATTGGGAGTATTTTTTTAAGACTTTCTCTTCGCTTGATAGGTTTGCTAACAATCAAATTGAAACTATTGCTGGTATGCAAATGTTAAGATCTGAAATTTCATCAAAGGAGAGAGTTTTTTGGAAATCAGTTCATTATGGTTGCAAAGCAAAATGAAAATATTATCGATTTTATTTTTTATTCTAACTATTTTTCCTTCAGTTGTTTTAGCTGATGAGTTCTTAGATTTCGGTATTGATTTACTGGGTGATAAGTTTACAGCCTTTGAAGTCAAACATAATAAATGTTTAACCATGTCAAAAAAGAATCAATTATCTGATAGCAGCATTGCCACTCTAAAACAGTTACCAGTTTCAGTTGGTGAGGCTTTAGGCTATTTACATCTTAAAGCGATACGGATGTGCGTGGGTGATGAATATACTGAGTTACTCCAAGTGCTTCTAGATTTAGAAAATGAAAATAAGACAGAACAGAATACTTTTGTCACACAAGAAATAGATAAGATCAAATTGTTAATTTTTTCTACTTCGGAGTTAAGAGCTCAGAAGCAATATGATTCTTTACCTGTTGAGTACAAAAATAAACTACAGCTAGTGGAAGGTATTCATCAGCCATTTGATATGATCAATGCATTTGAACGAGCGTGGTTATAATTAATTAGTAATCTTTATAAAGTCGATTAACATAAGTTAATCGATTTTTTTATTTTTTTAATAATAGTCACTGATATTGTTGTTAGAATACGGCTACTTTTTGCAAGCTGCAGTTCGAGTCAATAATCTTATGTTTAACCGTCGTTCTCTGTTTTTATACTTAATTTTGACGTTATCAGCCAGTGCTTGTGCTATGCCTCTAGGGCTCACTCAAGCCGGTACGATTGTGTCATCTGATATTGATGAGGCCAGTGGTTTAGCCACATCGCGACTTAATGACAAGGTCTTATGGGTACATAATGATAGCGGCGATTCGGCGCGATTGTTTGCGATTGATTCAAGCGGCAAGCAACTGGCAACGGTTAACGTTGAAGGGGTAAAAAGTATCGATTGGGAAGATATAGCCTCGTTTACGTATCACAATCAGTCTTATTTACTCATCGCCGATATCGGTGATAACCAGGCGCAACGATCGCAGTATCAATTACATCTGATCAAAGAGCCTGATTTGAGTCAATTACACGGTAATAAACTACTCTCGGTCAAACCCAGTTGGAGTATGACATTTACCTATGGAGATGGTGCTCACGATAGTGAATCTGTAGCGGTTGATGTTGCCAAGCAAAAAATACTGCTACTGACTAAACGCGATAAATTGCCGATTTTGTATGAGTTGCCATTGATCGATCCTGCTTTAGGACAAACTGAATCAAACCATTCAGCTAACAATCTAGCCGCTAATTCAACTAAACAGTTCAACAGGCAAGCAAAAAAGTTGGGCGAGATAGCGCCGTTACCATCGGCGATGCTCGATTACACCAGTATCTATACTTGGATAGGTTTTGCCGGAAAGCCTACGGCAATGGACATTTCTGCTGATGGCTTATCGGCGGTGGTATTAACCTACACTCACGCGTTCTATTTTACTCAAACAGAGCCAGGCGATTGGTTAACGCTGTTTTCTTCACCGCCACAACAGATCAATTTACCCAATATCAGACAAGCCGAAGCGGTGGGTTTTAGTCAAGATGGCCGCAGTATTTACATCACGTCTGAAAATCTACCTGCGCCATTGTATAAAGTTGATTTAAAGGCTTATCGAACTCAATTTTAGGTGATTTGCGCCCGCGCTGCGATGAAATCGCCTAAATTGAATAAATGTTAACCCCTAAGGTTTAACAATCACTTGGCCGAGAGCTCTTTTCTAACAATTTCAGCCCCTGCACTCAAGGCATGTAACTTACCTCTTGCGACATGATGGGGTAAGGGCGCCATGCCACAGTTGGTGCATGGATATAGTTTATCGGCATCGACATACTGAAGTGCTTTTCGCAGGGTATTGGCGACTTCCTCTGGTGTTTCAATCGTATTGCTTGCTACATCTATGGCACCAACCATCACTTTTTTACCTCGAATGAGTTCAAGCAGCTCAATGGGCACATGAGAGTTGTGGCATTCTAGTGAGATAATATCGATATTAGACTGCTGTAGTTTAGGGAAAGCTTTTTCATACTGTCGCCACTCTGAACCCAGTGTTTTTTTCCAATCTGTGTTGGCTTTGATGCCATAGCCATAACAAATATGCACAGCTGTTTCGCACTTTAGTCCTTCAATGGCTCTTTCTAAACAAGCAATCCCCCAATCATTTACCTCATCAAAAAAGACATTAAATGCTGGCTCATCAAATTGAATAATATCAACACCTGCCGCTTCTAATTCTTTGGCTTCCTGATTAAGAATTTTAGCAAATTCCCACGCTAGCTTTTCGCGACTTTTATAATGGTCATCAAAAAGCGTATCTATCATTGTCATGGGACCTGGCAGAGCCCATTTAATGGACTGTGTGGTTTGCTGACGTAAAAACTTGGCATCTTCAACAAAAACTGATTTTTGGCGACTAACCGGGCCGACAACCGTTGGTACACTGGCATCATAGCGATCACGAATTTTAACGGTTTTACGTTTATTAAAATCAACGCCGTTAAGATGCTCAATAAACGTAGTCACAAAATGTTGGCGTGTTTGCTCACCATCACCAACAATATCAATGCCTGCATGTTGTTGATCTTGTAATGACAAACGTAACGCGTCTTGTTTGCCCTTAATTAATTCTTCACCTTGTAGTTTCCAAGGTGACCAAAGTGTTTCGGGTTCAGCGAGCCAAGAAGGCTTAGGTAAACTGCCTGCAGTTGAAGTGGGTAGTATTCTTTTGTTAATAAGTTTTTTCATAATAAATCATGCCGTATATTGGGTGTAATTATTAAACGCAGCGATTAAACGTAATTGGCAGACCATTGCTCAAGCACCGTTTGATATGGTTTGATGAAGTGTTTTTCAGCAAACTTTCCCTGCTCATTAGCCAACTGGCTACGTTCTTCTCGATCATAAACAATTTGCGTTAATGAATGATCCTGGTTCTTTAAATTGGGTTGATAGGACTTTCCAGCAGCGGCATTCGCATTATAAATCTCTGGTCGGTAGATTTTTTGAAAGGTTCCCATGGTGCTGATGGTGCTTATAAGCTCAAGATTAGTGTAATCATTAAGTAGATCACCAAAGAAATGGAAAGCCAACGGCGCAACACTATTTGGCGGCATAAAATAACGTACCTGTAGGCCCATTTTTTTGAAATATTGCTCAGTCAAAGACGACTCGTTTGGCTGGTATTCAACACCCAATACAGGATGCTGATTTTCAGTTCTATGGTAGGTTTTGTTATCTGAAACACTAAGGCAGATAACAGGCGTTTTGTTAAAATTTTGTTTGTAAGCATCTGAATTAACAAAATACTGAAACAGCTTGCCATGCAGCTCGCCAAAGTTATCTGGAATACTAAAGTTGGGCTGGTCTTTATTATGAGCCTGCAGTAATACGCTAAAATCATAATCCCGCACATAAGAGGAAAAATTATTTCCTACAATACCTTCAATGCGTTGATTAGTTTGATGATCTACAATATTCGTTTTCAATATTTCAATCGATGGGAAGGTTTTACCACTGCCTTCAATATCCATATCAACAGAAATGATTTCAAGTTCGACTGAGTAACGATCGCCTTTAGGATTATCCCAATTCGCTAAGGCATTAAAACTGTTGTCAATCATCTTCAACGCGTTGCGCAAGTTTGCTTGGCGATAGCTTCCTCTGGCCAAATTAGCAAAGTTGGTGGTGATACGTGTATTGTTTGATGGATGATAATTTTCATCGAGACAAATGCTCTTAATCGTAAATGTGAAATCTTTATTCATGATGATCTGGTATCCAATTTTGTGATTTAAAAGCCGGAATGTATGTTTTGCTCTTTATCGATATGTTCTATTCGTACTGATTTTCTGAGCAAGTCGCTGTTACAGCTTTGTTTGCTTGGTGCCTGATGGCTTACTTAGGGAGCAGCTGTAATATTGTTTGGCGCTAAAAGCATGAGTTATTTATACGTGGGTCGGAACATGAAGAAAAACGGTTTTATTTCACCTGCTACATGAGCAGGATTCATGATTATAATTAAGCGTGATTACCTAGACATAGTTTACGGTGTCGGATGACAATTTTGGATAATATGAGCATTGAATAACAGGCTATCTGACCTTGTTAGCCACTGCTTATTGAAGAGACTGGAGATATTTTTGTACTAAAACCTGCAACATTTTCACTATCTAACCAAACAACAGCAGCGAAAAAATGGTGACGAAATAGATCCCGCTTTTAACTTCATTTGTAGTCAGCTTCGGTCCATCTGATTTGTAAAGAGTGAAAATTCTAACGTTTTCCACGGGGAGCTGATGTGAATGGAATCACGAATGTCGTGGCGGCATGGTCAATAATGTTCTCTACATCAACTGACATTCCCCATATCCATATGGGTCAGGTGCCAAAGAGCGACCCTGCCACCGAAAACTAGCCTGACGTCTTGTCATTCTCAAGTATTCTTTTCTTTTATAAATAGTCTTCAATCCATTGTATTTTCATAGGTTTGAAGTTAAGAACTCTCAAAGAGGTAATCGAAAAGTTTGTCGGTTTCAGCTAATGTGCTCGCAATATTTACATTACTGTTGTTCGGCTTGATATTGCTGTTTAACGTCTTCAATCAGTTTTTGCCACTGAGGATATTCAGCAAAGCTTTGTTGTAAGTCGCCCCAAGGCGTTAGCGCATCGGCCATTGAAGGTGCTTTAGATTGTGTGGTTTGGTATAAATAATAAAATGCTGACGCACGATAATTTGCTGCGCAATGGACTAGCACTGGAGCGTCGCCATTTTGCTTCATCAGGCTAAAAAACTGCTCAACATCTTCTTTTGTAGGATGCTGCCAGTCCACGCTAATATTGTGATAATTCATCCCTAGCTGAGTCACTATTTGCTGCTCATTTTTTAATGCATTTGGGTTGTCATTAGGAATGAGATTAATCACCGTTTTGATACCTGCTTGAGCGAGTAGTGCAAATTGCTGCTCTGTGGGCAAACCCGCGGTAATCACTTGTTGGTTATTAAATTTAACCGCTTTTATGTCGCCAAGTTTACTGGTGTCAATATGAGTCATGCTACCTCCTTTGTTCATATCCGTACTGAACACTTGCGCACTAAAAAAGAAACAACAGATCAATAAGCTAGCTGACAGTACGCAATAGCGTTGCAGTATATTCATGTGGATCCCTCAGATTGATTGAATATGTAATAACACGTTTCGAATTTCCGCTAAGCTGGTTAATCATTGATGATAGTTAAGCGTGTCGGATATGCGCAATTATCTGCAATTAATACCAGTGATAGTAATCCTTAAATTGACAGTTAACGGGCACAGGCTATTTTTGTTGTCACTGCTGCTGAATCTCATTATTGAGCAATTGTTGTGTGAATAGTTGTATAAATTGCTCGGTATTTCAAGTTGTCCTTTCGCTTGAGTAACAATCCGTTCAGGGTTGGTTTTCTAATCAGTATCAAGGCTGTTTAATGTATTTTTCATCGTTAAACACAGTGAAATAGATATCGATTGGTTAAATATCATTGTCGAGTTAAAACTTGTCTATATCGACTCCAAATTGCTTAGTGTCACTATCCAGTCTACTTTTAAAGTAAGACAAGACAAAAAACTCATCAAAGGACGTGTTATGCAGACATTTACAAAGTCATTTATCTTAGTTTCTGTGCTTAGCAGTAGTGCAGTATTGGCGGATACCATTAGCATCCGAGCCGACAATTGGTTTCCCATGAATGGCCAACCCAATGCTAAGCAACCAGGTTACATGATTGAGTTAGCAACCAATATTTTTACTGCGGCAGGTCATACGGTGGATTACAAATTAATGCCTTGGGAGCGCGCTGTTGATTCAGTACGTAAGGGCGAATTTGACTGTGTGGTGGGTGCCTACAAAGATGACGCGCCAGATTTTATATATCCTCAGGTACCGTGGGGAATGGACAGTACGGTATTTTTTGTTAAAGCAGGAGGTAGCTGGACTTACACTGGACTGTCATCACTACAAGGAAATAAGATTGCGATAATTAAAGGTTATGCCTACGGTGATGAATTTGATAAATATGTGACAGAGAACCCCAGTGTGTTTGATGCCATAGGTGCCAATAATGGCCTTGAAAACAACATTAAGAAACTCCAGGCAGGAAGGGTAAATGCTGTTGCCGAATCTCCCAGTGTCATGGGGGCAAAACTTAAAGATATGGGCGTTAGTGGCATAGTTGCGGCGGGCTCTTTGGGCGAGGCGACAGAAATGTATATTGCCTGCAGTCCGGCAAAGGCAACGTCTGCTGGCTACATCAAGTTGATTGATGAGGGAACGGCAAAACTGAGGGCATCGGGCGAATTCAATAAAATATTATCATCTTATGGGATCAGTGATTGGCAGTAATTGTGTGCCGCTATAGTTAGTCATTCTACATCCATTCAGCCTTGTGCGAGCAAGATACTGAAGACAATATATAGTCACTCAAACATAGACGCTTTCGGTGAATTAAGACCATCGTCTCTCACCGAAGGCTCTTGATCTAAGACTATTGCCTAAGCTATCTATTTAACGGTTCTCCCTTGTTGTTACGTTTGATGCGACTCATCCTGCTATAAGCGATTGTACTGCGCTGATGTTCATCAAAGAGGCAGGCTATGCATGCATTCTTTTGAATGGGGTACCCCAATGAAATCCGTACCACTGTGCCTGTCAATTGTCACCCCCATGCGGATAACCTTATCCTTAGCCCATTCGGGCTAGTACGGGTTGGACTGTGTCACTTATTCATCGTAAACAGCAACCTTAGTGAGTTTGCAAAATTATACCGAGTTACCCTAGCTTGGTTTCTATTTGCGAAAATGAGCATTGTCGTTTATTGTTCAACGACTCTCCTCACCTTCGATTTTCTATATATGCGAAAGCTCGCACTTCTAATTCTTGTTTGCTCTACTCTGGAAGCTTGGGCTACGCCAGGGGTAAGAGTTGAGTATCGTGATAAGCCTCCTTACACTTATAGCGAAAGTGGTCAACCTCGCGGCTTTATTATCGATATGACCCAGGAGATCTTCCGCCGTGCCGGTGTTGCAGCAACTTATTCAGAAGTCCCGGTGAAGCGTATTTTTGCTAATATTCAGAACGACAGTGAAGCTATCTGCTCCCCCAGCTGGTATAAGCTGGCCTACCGGGAGTTATATGCAAATTTTTCTCTGGTGATCCATAAAGATAGGCCGCATATGGTGCTAGTGGCCCCCAGGGTTATCGAGCTTGTAAAACAACACCAGAGCTTAAGTTCATTGTTCGAAGATCCACGACTCAAGCTCGGCGTGGTTGCCCACGTGTCCTATGGCCCTGAGCTTGATCTGGTGATAGAGAGTAAAAGTCATTCTGTAACAGATTCGGCGCGATCCGTGGAGAGTTTGGCTAAGATGGTGTCACTCAATCATGGGGCCGACTATATGCTTATAGACAGGGAAGATTATGATTATATCAACCGAATGGGTGAAATCAGTGCCATGGGTTTGTTGCCAATGTATTATTCTGACATGCCGCCAGGACTTAATCGTTACCTTATGTGTTCCAAAAGCGTAGATGCAGAGACTATGGCTCGTCTGAATCAGGCAATACGTGAGTTGTTACCCGAACTCAACGACTGATGCATCGAGCTACCCACGGTTAAGTTTATTCACTTGGCTCATTCGTTCTGCCCCCACTTATGAGCATAGTCCCTGCTTAGTTAATCTAGCTGCATCCAATCGACTTGAACGCCAGCTTGCTCAAACATATCTTGGCTGACTTTAATCTTATCTCCCCAGCGTGACAGGTAATCCTCATTGGGTTGTGGACTATGCACGGCGCGCAATCCAGTTTGGATAATCTTGGCGGCGCAGTTTGGACAAGGGAAGTGGGTCACCCAAATCTCACAGCTACTGAGATCTCGTTTTGCATGGAGAATGGCATTTTCTTCTGCATGAAGCGTCTTTAGCAGTTTCATTTCACGGTTATCGGTTTCAGCACTATCAGATATTCCGTGAGGATAGCCATTAAAGCCTAAAGAGACGATGCGATTGTTTTCGGTGATTACTGCGCCAACTCGGGTGGAGGGATCTTTACTCCAAGATGCTACGAGCTCGGCCATTTGTAAAAAGCGTATCGCCCATTTTGTCATCATCTTATTGCTATTCCTATGCTTTATGTATCGCTTTAATTGGCAGCTATTCTCTATGCAGAACATTGATAAATCAACCTTCAACCTTCAATATTCTAATCTTGGACCCACTTATCCTTTGTTACATAAGTAGGGTCATAGTGCGCCTGTAAAGCTGAATTTGACTGCCAATTCTTTAGGTTGCGTTGACTTATTCCAATGAGAGAGCCCGAACTTACTCTTCATGGCTCAAAATAAAATTATTCACAGCTTTTGATATCAGGTCTTTTTTCATCGTAGTGCGTGCGAGAGGCTGGTTAAACCAAAAGCTCATCGGCTGATCAAAACCGATACCGTGCATATAGTTGTAAAGCGCTTTACGTAGCCCTTCGCCAAGCATGTCATGATCGGTACCTGTTGGGTCGGTGAAGTCGACATCGTTTTCAGCGAATAAGATTTCAGGACGTTCAGCAAGGGTGATGCCAAATTGCTCTGGGTTGATGCCGATAGGGCTGTGGATCGTGGCGACAAAACGGTGCCAGTAGGCGGACTGGAAACAACCTTGCTGCATCAACTGACGCACCATTTCCAATGAATCTATGGTTTCTTGTTCGGTTTGTGTGGGAAAACCATACATTAAATAGGCATGCACCAGAATACCCGCGTCACTGAAGGCTTTAGTCACGTGGGCGACTCGTTCAACACTCACGCCTTTTTTCATTAGTTTCAGTAGTCTGTCTGACGCCACTTCAAGGCCGCCGCTGACCGCGATACAACCAGAATCTGCCAGTAACTGGCAGCGGTCTGGGCTAAAGGTGCGCTCAAAACGGATATTGCCCCACCAACTGATCACGACCCCACGTTCTATAAGGCGTTTTGCAAACGCAAATAAGGTTTTTGGCGGTAAAGCTTCATCGACAAAATGAAAACCTGTTTGTCCGGTTTCTTCGATAAGCTCTACAATTCGGTCAACCAACACATCGGCGCCTGCGGTATCGTAGCGGTCGATGTAGTCCAAGCTAACGTCGCAGAAGCTGCATTTGCGCCAGTAACAGCCATGGGCTATGGTCAGTTTATTCCAGCGGCCATCACTCCAAATTCGGTGCATCGGGTTGAGCATTTCACACAAAGACAGGTATTCGCCCAGTGGCAGGCCGTCGTAAATCGGTGCGCCGACTTCGCTTTGCGGAATATCGTGCAGCTGATCATTCTGATTTAAGTGGACATAAGGTTGGCCATTTTCATCTTCGGCGAGAAAGTAAGTTCGCACTAACTCGTCTATCTCACGCTTACCTTCAAAGTACTCCAGCAGGGTGATTAAGGGACGTTCGCCGTCGTCTAGACAGATATAGTCGACAAACTCAAATACCCGAGGGTCTTTGAGTGCGCGCAGTTCGGTATTAACAAACCCGCCGCCCATGACGATAGGGATATCAGGGTTAATGGCCTTACAGGTTTGCGCAATCCGTAACGCGCCGAGCATATTACCGGGAAACGGCACGGTTAGTGCGACTACGCTTGGTTGTGTGTCTTCCAGATACATCTCGACCAACTGCTCTAAAATTTCAGAGCTGAAACTCGGTTCGCCCATTAGGGTGTCGTAAAGGTTGTCAAAGCTTGGGTTGGCCGCTGCTAATTTCTCGCCATAACGGCTGACTTCAAAATACGGGTCAACACCTTGGGTGATGACGTTCGACAGATCATTGATAAACAGGGTGGCGAGATATTTAGCTTTATCTTGTACGCCTAAATTACCAAAGGCCGCTTGCAACACATCGCCAGATACGGCTTCCATTTGAGCAATTGCATCAAACGCTGGGCCTTCAGGTAAGAAGCGGCGCGAGTTAATCCGCATCGCTAGGCTGGGGTCTTTACCCTGTAAAAAACGAATCGCGGGCTCTACGGTCAGATGATAACGCTCAAACTCAGCCAGAAAATTGAAGATAACATCAGGCAGTTCATCGTCTTCAAAATGCTCGAAGTTTTCTTCCACGTGCTGACGAATAATCTCTAGCGCAGGCGCCGTCATCATCTCAAGAAACAGCTCAATCGCAGGATCTCGTTGCACCGCCTCATAGCCTCGTGAGCGTAAAAAACCGGTCAAATACGCTGTTGCTGGATACGGTGTATTCAGCTGAGTCATAGGTGGAGTCATTAGAAGAACGGTCATAACCTGCCTTTAAATAGTAAAACCTGAATGCTTATTGCGAAGCAGAATAATGGCAGCAAACACTGCGGCCACAACATAATAATGAATTCTAACAAATGGCCTGTAAAAAAGCCCCGTAAATTAGATAATGGTTGATTGAGCATCAGCTCTTTAATTCATCAGGATTGACTCTGTGCAGCATCACTCAAGGATGAATAGTCGTCAGTGTCAACTTTATAGTTTGCGAATCATGCGATTAGGATACTGAGGCTTGCCGATAAAGTGTTCGAGTCAGATGGACTCAATCTTCATCTGACCCTTTTTAAGGTGTTAGCGTTAATCAAGAATAGGGCGTAAATAGCCTGCGCCAAGTTGTTTCATTTGTCGTTCAACCCAGACGACTCTCTGGCGAAGGTAAGGGGTTAAATTATTGGGATCGCGTTTGCGAGGGCTTGGTAGTAGCACTGCCAGCCGCGCGGCTTCATTACTGGTGAGATTGCGTGCCGATTTATGAAAGTAATGCTGGCTGGCTGCTTCTACGCCGTAAATTCCTTTGCCAAACTCAGCTACGTTTACATACACCTCTAAGATACGTTTTTTACCCCAAATCACCTCAAGGCTCAAGGCTAAACCCGCTTCCAGACCTTTACGAATAAAGCTTCGCCCCGGCCATAGCAAAAGGTTTTTGGCCGTTTGTTGGGTTATAGTGCTAGCCCCGCGAAGGCCTTCGCCATCGTCTGACTGGTTAAGGGCTTTACTGATAGCAGTGAAATCGACACCGAAGTGCTCTGGAAAACGCTGATCTTCTGAGGCAACCATCGCTAGCGCTATTTGCGACGGCAACTTATCAATGCTGACCCAGTGCTGGGTAACTGGATAAGGGCTTTGCAGCATAAATGACGTAGTCGGTGGTGGCACAAATCGTAGCAGCAATAATAATAGCGTCAGTAATAGCAACAACCGCCACATGACAAACCATGTCCAACCGAAAAAACCTCGTTTACGATTTGCCATTCACTGCCTCTTGTTATCATTAGCCTTTTGGGCTGTGTCGTTTTCGACGTGCAAGAGTATAGGATATTAACCATCAATACCAAATGCTAATCAATGTCGTGCAGATTATATATCTAAAAGGCAGATTATCTGGTCTCAGTGTACCGATTGGATTAAGCCACAACAGTAAGCCATGGCATAAAAATGTGTTCTTATGACAACCTCATCAAGCTGGAGGATTTGCTAAAATAGTACGGATGTCGGCTAAACTCGTTTGCCATTGTTGGTAATCAAGCCTAATAGGATAGGCGTTGTTAGCAGCCATCAATACTAACGAGGGGAATCCTTGAATAGGCAGTTGGCGGGCAAGGTTAATTTCTGTGATTAATTGCTCTTCTGTTTCACTGGCGTTTAGTTGCTGGTTAAAAAGATCTGCCGGGATGCCTAATTGAGTGGCGATAGATGTTAAGGTGCCAATATCAGATGGATTCCGCACGTGCAGGTAATAAGCCTGTTGGATTGAGTTGATCATTTGCTGCTCAAGTCCATATTGGCGTGCAACTATAGTGGTTCTGCAGGCTAGATAAGTTGATCGTCTAGGTTGGCAGTGCTGCCAAAAGTCGTGATTAAATTGAGTCCCCAATTGTTGAGCTATCTTGTGCCAAGTTTGTTGGAGCATTTGCTGCATGGATTGTGGCATAGGCAGTTCAGAATCGGGTGCTAAACCGCCAACTAAGTATTTTATTGTCAGTTGTTGGTTAAATTGCTGCAGCAGTTGGGCTTGGAGGGTGTCCCATGTTGGGCGATATCCCCAACACCAGCTGCACATAGGGTCGTGCACATAATAGAGTGTTGTATCTGACATTATGGTTCTCTTTATTAATTGCTTTGCAGCCTAGCAACTCAATCTATCTTAAATACAGTAGATACTAATATTGTCATATTAGTTCGCTATTTTAGTCATATTCATTGCGTAAGATAATTTTAACAAACAATGCATTACAGCATTACTACACGGAGGTACTAAAATGACAGGGCAAAAAAGTATAACACTGGGCATTATTTCTATTTTAACCAGTATGTTATGGGTCTCAGGCTGTAACAGTAACGACAATAATGACACGGCTTCAGCAGTGGTAGATAAAAGTGTTGTCGCGCAAGTCGGCCCTAGGCCGTTATTTTTAGTCGATCAAATGCAAGACAGTGAATTAAAAACTCAATTAGCCCAATGCGAGACCGGACCATTTTACCGCACTGACTTTGCCATTGGCCATCGTGGTGCCTCGATGCAATTTCCTGAGCACACCAAAGAATCTTATCAAGCAGCTATTGATTCCGGTGCCGGTATTGTTGAGTGTGACGTCACTTTTACAGCCGACAAAGCGCTGGTATGTCGCCATTCACAGTGCGACTTAGCAACGACGACGAATATTCTCGCAATCCCTGAGCTTGCCAATAAATGTTCGGTGCCGTTTTCACCTGCCGATGCCGCTAACGGCGTGAGTGCTACAGCAACCTGTTGTACAAGTGATATTACGCTGGCTGAATTTAAAACCTTAAAAGGCAAAATGGATGGCTTTAATCCTAAGGCCACCACGGTTGCAGAGTTTATTGATGGTACACCAAACTGGCGCACCGATTTATATGCGGGTAATGGCACCTTAATGACCCATGCTGAGAGTATAGCCTTGTTTAAAGCCGCAGGTGTAAAGATGACCCCTGAGCTTAAATCGGCCAGTGTGAGCATGCCTTATGATGGATTTACTCAGCAAGATTATGCCCAAAAAATGCTAGATGAATATGCCGCCGCAGGTGTCGATGCATCACAGGTATTCCCGCAGTCATTTAATTTAGACGATGTAAAATATTGGATAGCCAATGCGCCAGAGTTTGCCGAGCAGGCGGTTTACCTTGATGGACGTGATGAGCAGGCTGGATTTGATCCGCAAAACAGCGCGACTTGGTCACCGAGTATGGATGCCTTAGCCGCTGATGGCGTGAAAATTATCGCGCCACCTTTATGGATGTTAGTCACCTTAGATAATAACAAGGCCATCATACCTTCTGAATATGCTAACGCGGCTAATGCAGCAGGCTTAAAAATTATCGCATGGTCTCTTGAGCGTTCCGGCCCACTGAGTCAAGGTGGGGGCGGTTGGTATTATCAAAGCATTGCTGATGCGATAGATAACGAAGGCGACACTTTTGAGTTATTAGATGTACTGGCTAAAGATGTTGGTGTTATTGGTGTGTTTTCCGATTGGCCTGCAACGGTAACTTATTATGCAAATTGCATGAATATGTAATGTTTAACAGCATGCTTATCCCGCGTTTAAATGGGGTAAACAGGATTGACTTAAAAGGTGCCAACATTGTTGGCACCTTTTTTATTCTATTCACTATACTCGTTATGGTGCGGTATTAATCACTCACGGTTCGATTAGCGATACACAATGGGTGATGATCATTGCCTAGGTTACGTGTCGAAGCATTATTGAAGTGACTGAAATAGTAAATAAATTCAATCTACAACCATGTTGTTAGCCTTTAGTCTATATAGGCAGTATTGGATGACAGTGGTAGTGTTACAGCACAATAATACTGATAACAATATAAAAAATAAGGATATTGCAGGATGAAATTAACCAAACGTTTTTGCATGATTGGCGCAGCTGCTGCGCTGTCTATTAGTACCGCTGTTATGGCTGCGCCGACATTTATTAACATCCTCACCGGCGGAACCAGTGGTGTGTATTATCCTATTGGAGTTGCACTTTCACAACTCTATAGCAAGGGTATTGAGGGCTCTAAAACTTCTGTTCAAGCGACTAAAGCTTCTGTTGAAAATCTTAACTTATTACAAGCTGGACGAGGTGAGTTAGCCCTTGCATTAGGTGATTCTGTGTCTGCAGCATGGGCTGGTGATGCTGACGCTGGCTTTAACAAACCACTGGATAAGTTACGTGTGATTGCGGCAACCTATCCAAACTTTATTCAAATTGTCGCCAATAAAGACGCTGGGATTAATAGCCTTGCAGATTTAAAAGGTAAACGCATTTCTGTCGGCGCCCCTAAATCAGGTACTGAGCTAAACGCACGCGCTATTTTCAGCGCTGCCGGCCTAAGCTATGACGATATGGCTAAAGTCGAGTTTTTGCCTTATGCCGAATCTGTTGAGTTGATTAAAAACCGTCAATTGGATGCGACGTTGCAATCATCTGGCCTAGGTATGGCAGCCATTCGAGATTTAGCAGCAACAATGGCGATTAACTTTGTTGAGATCCCTGCTGATGTGGTGGCTAAAATCAATAATCCTGCTTACCAAGTCGGAGTGATTACAGCCAATACTTATGAAGGTCAAACGGAAGATGTCAGTACCGTTGCGATTCAGAATTTACTTGTAAGCCACAGTAAGGTCTCTGATGAAATTGCTTATCAAATGACTAAGCTGATGTTTGAAAACCTTGACCGTTTAGGCACAGCGCACTCTGCGGCAAAAGATATAAGCTTAGAAACGGCTACTAAAAACTTACCCATCCCATTACATCCAGGTGCTGAACGTTACTACAAAGAAGTGAATGCACTGTAATCTTATGCTTCTTTTTGTGAGCGCTTGCTTAACCTTAAGCAAGCGCTTAGTTGTTTTTTAGACACACCGATTTTAGCTGTAGTAAGTGTAGAGGCGTACCATGAGTGATCCATCCAATAACCAGACTACTATGTCTGAACATGGCTTAAGTGCAGATACCCGCGATTGGCCAAAAGCATTGTTTTTTGTGGCGCTGATTTTTTCAATTTTTCAAATTACCACAGCTGCATTTCATCCGGTTTCAACCCAAGTATTACGCGCAGTGCACGTGGGTTTTTTATTATTAGTGGTGTTTATAAGTTACCCCGGTATGGGCAAGAGTCAGCCATGGCAACCTTTGGCGTGGCTACTCGGTTTAGCGGGTATGGCAACTGCTGTGTATCAATGGGTGTTTGAAGCAGACTTAATTCAACGCTCTGGTGACTTAACCCAAAATGACATGATAATTGGTGTGGTATTAGTTGCGTTAGTGTTTGAAGCGGCTAGGCGAGTGATGGGCATTGCACTGCCTATTATCTGTGGTTTGTTTTTAGCTTATGGTTTATTTGGTGAATATTTACCGGGTGAATTAATGCACCGGGGCTATGGTTTTGACCAAATAGTTAACCAGTTAGCCTTTGGTACAGAAGGCTTATATGGCACACCAACCTATGTTTCAGCGACTTATATTTTCTTATTTATTTTGTTCGGTGCCTTTTTAGAACAAGCCGGAATGATCCGTTTATTCACCGATTTTGCCATGGGCTTATTTGGTCACAAAGTCGGTGGGCCAGCAAAAGTGTCTGTGGTGTCATCGGCACTCATGGGCACCATTACCGGGTCGGGGGTTGCTAATGTTGTCACCACTGGACAGTTTACTATTCCGCTTATGAAACGCTTTGGCTATCGTTCAGCTTTTGCCGGCGGGGTCGAGGCCACGTCCAGTATGGGTAGCCAAATTATGCCGCCGATTATGGGCGCTGTGGCTTTTATTATGGCCGAAACCATTAACGTGCAATTTATTGAAATTGCTAAAGCGGCGATGATCCCTGCGGTATTGTACTTTTGCTCAGTATTCTGGATGGTGCATTTAGAGGCCAAACGCGCCAATTTATCTGGCTTACCCAAAGATCAATGTCCTGATCCATGGGCGGCGATTAAGTTACGTTGGTACTTACTCATTCCGTTATTTATTTTGATTGGCTTGTTGTTCTCTGGGCGTACGCCACTGTTTTCAGGCATGGTAGGTTTAGCACTGACCGCCATTGTGATTTTAGGTTCGGCGATAATTTTAAATGTGTCATCTGCTGTGATGCGTTTTGCTTTTTGGATAGCACTTGGCGTGTTATGTGCTGGCTTCTTTCAATTGGGCATAGGGGTGATGTTTGGCATCATTGCCATACTGATGGTGATGTGTTGGTTTGTTAAAGGCGGCAAAGAAACCTTAGCATTATGTTTACATGCATTAGTTGAAGGTGCCCGTCATGCCGTGCCTGTAGGTATTGCCTGTGCGCTGGTGGGGGTGATTATTGGTATCGTCTCACTTACGGGTATAGCCTCTACTTTTGCTGGATATATCTTGGCGGTGGGCCAAGATAATCTGTTTTTATCGTTAGTATTGACCATGGTAACTTGTCTTATTTTAGGCATGGGGATCCCCACGATTCCTAACTACATTATTACCAGTTCAATAGCTGCTCCAGCATTACTCGACTTAGGTGTGCCGTTAATTGTGTCGCACATGTTTGTGTTTTATTTTGGCATTATGGCTGACCTGACTCCACCGGTTGCGCTAGCGTGTTTCGCGGCCGCGCCAATAGCAAAAGAGAAAGGCTTAAAAATCAGTTTGTGGGCTATTCGTATTGCGATTGCTGGGTTTATTATTCCTTTTATGGCGGTATACGACCCCGCGTTAATGCTCCAAAGTGGCGGTGTGCTAGAGACTATTTTTGTAGTGCTTAAAGCAACCGTTGCTATTGGTATTTGGGGGGTGATTTTTACTGGCTACTTATTACAAAACCTTTATTGGTGGGAACGTATTTTAGGCTTTGTTGCTGGTGGCTGTTTGATTTTAGCAACGCCATTAAGTGATGAATTAGGCTTTGGTTTAGCTCTGGCATTTATTTTACACCACGTATGGCGCGCTCGTAAGCTCAAACGTTTAGCGCAGGACCAATAATGCTAGGGTTATGTTTAGGGCTAGCTGGTACTATTTGGGCGCAAGTGCCGGCTGAACAAATGACTCTGTCTTGGACGCACACGATTGAAAAAATTCGTTGGGCCGAAGATTATCGTTTAACGAATGAAGGTTTTATTTTAGAACAAGCCAGGGTAAAAGGCAGTGGCGCAGGGATGGAAATTCCTGCCGATGCGGTGTTAAAAGATGGCAGTTGGCACTACAAACCCAATTTACCTATTTTGCCAATCCTAAAGTTAGGCCGAACTCCAGAAGCGGGGGATTATCAGTTATGTGTTTCATCGGCTCAGGCTGGGCAACAATGCCACCCAATGAGCTTTTGGGTCGGTGAGCCTACCACTAAACAGCCCTCCATTGAGCTATGGGGCTGTGATATACCTGTATGAGTTTGGTGTGTTAACCATGCCGATAAGATGTATTAGACATAAAAAAAGCTGAATCAATTGATTCAGCTTTTTTATTGAATTTTTTACCACGACTTACTTTGCAAACGCATCTTGTAGTGCAGGTACAACTTGTTTTTTACGGCTTAATACGCCATCTAACCATACGCGGCCATCAACGGTAGGCTTACCGTAAGCACGCTCGGTTAAATCTGCTGAATCAGAAACCACTAACATTTCTGAACCTTCTTTCATGATATCGGTTAACAGTAATAATACGCTGTGACGATTGCCTTCAACTTTCAATTTAGCTATATCAGCTTCTAAATCAGCTTTGATGTCGTCAAATACAGCCAAGTCGATCACTTCTAATTGGCCAATACCAACCAAGTTACCGTTCATGTTGAAGTCTTTAAAATCGCGCATAACTAGGTCACGTGCTGGCGTGCCTTCAACTGCTGATTTTACTTTAAACATGTCCATGCCGACTTCTTTAAAGTCTTCAACACCCGCTATTTCAGCTAATGCTTCGACACAACGAATGTCTGCAGTGGTACAGGTTGGTGATTTGAAAATGACAGTGTCACTTAAAATGGCGCACATCATGATGCCAGCGATGTTTGCTGGAATTTTTACTTGGTAAAAATCGTACATCATTTTGATCACTGTGTTGCTACAACCCACTGGGCGAATCCAACATTCTAGCGGAGTAGAAGTGGTGAGATCGCCTAATTTGTGGTGGTCAACAATACCGACGATAGTCGCTTGAGCAATATCATCTGGTGCTTGAGTAATTTCTGAATGGTCAACAATGTAGACTTCTTCACCAGCATAGCTGGTTTTGTATTCAGGTGCTTCAAAACCAAATTTCTCTAAAATAAATGCGGTTTCTGGTGATAACTCACCTAAACGGGCAGCAATAGCTGGTTCACCGATTTGGTTTTTTAAATATGCTAATGCGATTGCACCACAAATTGAATCTGAATCAGGGATCTTGTGACCCACTACATACATTGCCATTGAAACACTCTCCTATAAAGTTACCATGATTTTAACAAGGATTAATCCTGATAGCATTAAAAAATACCACTTGAGTTGTTTAGCGCATCACCGGAGTATTATTACTAATGATTTGAGTCATCCATTAATAAAAAGCCCCAAGCTAAGAGTCTCAAGGCCTATTGTATTCTATAACCTAAAATAGCACATATGAACTTAGCTATCTTTTATGTAAGGCCATTAAATTCGAACTTTAATGACTACTTTGCGAACTTTCTGTGGGGTTGCGCTCGTACCAGGCATATGAATGTCACCAGGGAAAAATAGCGCAAACATCCCCGCCTTTAGCGGAATAAATGCTGCGTCATCTTGGTTCGATTGAAAATCGAATTCGGCGTAATCATGCTTATCAAAATATGGCTTAGAAGGGGTTTGATTGGCTAAAGGTAAATAGCCAAACTCTTCTTCACCGCTAACCACATATTGCACATCAATATATTGACGATGAACTTCAAATGGCTCTGTTTCTTTGGGTTTAGTTTCATAATCATTAATGATAACGAAAATATCTTTGCCTTCGATTGGGTAGTTTCCTACCTCAAGTTGGCTAAAGTCGGTCTCGGCAAGATGGGCTAAGGCTTTGGCTAATCTCGGGCTGAGTGACGTATATAGGTGACGGTTAGTTAAAGTATCAACAATCATAAAAATTCCGTAAGATAATAATCACAAAAACATCATAGCGTGTTAGCGTTAAAGCATACAGTTTTAGCAAGATATCAGCATTACAAATATAAGAAGGATTGTACATTGCCTGCATTACGTTTACTTGCTGGACCAACTGCTTACGAACAACTTGAAGCGAACGGCTTGCAACAATCATTATTTACCCAGATTTTTGCTGCTTCAGGCGGGCCTAAATGGTTGGCGATAGCGGGTTTAGATAAATATTTATTTAGTGAGTTTTTTAAACAACGCCAAGATCCGCTCTATACCATGGGCGCCTCGTCGGGCGCATGGCGCTTATCTTGTATGGCACAACAAGACCCCATAGCGGCTTATGAAAGATTAGAACATTTTTATATCCATCAAGATTACCAAAAAAAACCAACGCGTGAACAAGTCAGTGCCCAAGTATTGCACATTGTGGATGGTATTCTGGGTGAGCAGCAAGGCGCTGATATTATTGCTAATCCGTTAATTCGCCATCATATGGTGGCGTGCCGCGCTCGGCATTTAAATCGCATTCAGGCCAAGTTTGGCTTAATGATTGGGCTGTCGATGGCGGCTGTGAGTAATGTGGTTAATCGTAAAAGCTTAGGTTGGCATTTTGAGCGGGTCATTCTGAGCCATAAAGATGATGCATCACCTTTTAGGCGCTTAAAAGATTTGCCGACTAAGCATGTTGAATTAACTCAAGACAATATTCGTCATGGACTATTGGCCAGTGGATCGATCCCGTTGCTACTTGATCCGGTTAAAGATCTGCAAGGATCGCCAAAAGGCCATTATTACGATGGCGGCATTACCGATTACCATTTTGATATGCCATTACCCGCAGCAACTGGCTTGAGTTTATATCCGCACTTTTATCCTTATATGAGCCCCGGCTGGTTTGATAAATCCCTGTTATGGCGCAAGGCCAAAGCCAATTACCACAATGGCTTAATTTTAGCACCGAGTAAGCAATTTATTGCCAGTTTACCCTTTAGTAAAATTCCAGACCGTGAAGATTTTAAGCATTTAGATACCCCAACTCGTATTGCTTATTGGCAGCAAAGTGTACAACAAAGTCAAATATTAGCGGATGAATTTGCCGAGATAGTCGCCTCTGGCACGATAATGGATCGTATTGAACGTTTGTAAAGTGGCCACTCTTTGAGTGTTTTTTGTGCCGTTTGTGAAAGATAGTCTTATTGAACTAGGTCTATTGAAATAAGATCAAGTGTAAATGGCTGGTGACGTCGGTAATAAGCATTATTTACACTGCTTAAGTTGTTGAAATATTAACCACTGCTACACTTGTCTTATTGATTTGACTTTAGTTCAGTAACTTCACCTATGGTGTAGGAGGCTGTTATGCAAACAAAAGAAGTGGCATTACTTATCCAAGATGGAGTGTTATTGCCAGGTGGTCGACTTGAAATTCGAGTGGTGACACCGAGCGATTTACGCATGGTTGCCGATGTACTCAAAGGCCACTATGGCTTAGCATTCGCGCCATTGAAACTCAATAGTGAGCCGCCTTGTTACATTGCCGTTACCCAATGTAATATCATTGATTTCAACCAGTTAGATGATGGCTCTTTAAGCATTATTATTGAAGGTTTACAGCGGCTTAAAATATTATCTGCAGTAAAAAAACGCGACGGTTGCTGGATAGCCCGCGCGCTTCCTTGCGCTAATTGGGATCATGAACCCATTGCGGGCGAGTTTGAAATTATCAGTGCCGCACTGGACCAATTTTATCAAGTGAATCCAGATTTACTGGAATTGTATTCACAAACTCATTTAGAAGATGCTACTTGGGTTAGTCAGCGTTGGTTAGAAGTCTTACCTATGTATAATCGCGATAAGTTGATTCTTGTCGAGCAACCTAACTGCCATAAAACCATGGATTTTGTCCTGCAGTTGCTCAAATCGCATGTGGATGTATGACGCATGACGTGGCTTATTGAGATAGTGATAATCAAGATACAATCTGGGCCTAGCCTGATAAGATAGCGTTATCATTTTGCCATTTGTTATCTTCATATAGCCAAGTTATTTATGCCTAATTCAGCAAACTATAGCAAGAGTCACACTCAATCAGCCTCCAAAACAGCAACCGCCGCCATTGCCGCTCAACCTTCGTATATTGTGTTACCACGCGCGACTGAGTTAGCGGGCAAGCAATACCAAACTGTGTTGGAGTTTTTGGTTGATCATTTTCAGCAAATCGATATCAGCGTATGGCAACAGCGGATTAACGATGGCAAAGTGCATTGGCTAAATGGTGAATTAATTACCGCTGACAGTGCTTATCAAGCTACTGCGCGGGTATATTATTACCGTGAAGTGTTAGCCGAAACGCAAGTGCCGTTTGCAGAGCAAGTACTGTATCAAGACAGTCATACCATTATCGTCTACAAGCCGCATTTTTTACCTGTAACGCCAGGTGGTAATTACGTTAACGAATGCCTAGTACATCGATTACGTATTTCGACACAAATTGACACTGTTGCACCCGCTCATCGGCTCGATAAGGACACCGCAGGGGTGATGTTAATGACACTCAATCCACAAACTCGGCATGCTTATCATCAATTGTTTTTAGATGGCAACATCACTAAAAACTATCAGGCCATTGCAAAGATAACCCCGCAATTATTGACTCAATTAGCTGATAATAGCTGTGCATTACCTATCCACTGGACGGTGAAAAATCGTATCGCCCCAGCTAACCCAAGCTTTACTATGCAGGTGATTGAAGGTGAGGCCAATAGCCATTCTGAAATAAGCTTAGTGGCAGTAAAAGGTGATTTAGGATTATTTGAGTTAAGCCCGATTACTGGCAAAACTCATCAATTACGAGTACATATGCTGAGTCTGGGCATGCCTATCATCAATGATCGCTTTTATCCGGTGTTACAACCTAAAGGGCCGGATAATTTTGATAAACCATTACAGTTATTGGCTAAACGCTTGCGTTTTATTGATCCTGTCAGTGGTATTGAACAAGATTTCCAGTGCCAAGGTTTAGCTTTTTAGTCCATTTTTAACGACTAAAAAAACCGCCATCAATATGTTGATGGCGGTTTTAGGTTTGATACTCGTCTTTTACACTAGAGATTTATGCGACTTTATTCTGCTTTAGCGTGCTTAATCCCTTTGCTGTTTTTCATTGGGTCGCCATCATAACCAAGGGCTTGCCAGTTTAAACGTTGGCCTTTGTTATGGCAGTCATTACACTGTAATGCTTTATCTTTTGGTGACACCATATGGTTGATACGCCACCACATTTCGGTTTCAACAAAACCATGTTTACCGCTGTACTTAAGTCCTTTTTCTACCATGGTTGGGTTCGCTTCCATACCCAGTTTGGCCGCTAAGTCCCAATCAAAGTCAGTCCAGTAACCACCTTTACCGTATGTTTTAGGGGTCAGTAATATGTTGAGTTCGGTGTCGTATATTTGCTTACCTGTATGCACTTTAAATGGATAGATTTTAGCTTTAGGGTCTTTTATATCACCTAATGGAAAAGCTAATTTTACCACTGTAGTTGGATCAATTTTGTCGCCCGCCATGTAGGCATCTGCGTGACCGTTAAACCAAGCGTATTGTGGTGGAACGTCTTTTTGCCAAATAAAGCTGCCTTTCTTTTTCATAAAGGTGTGCTTGCCATATTGGTCTGTAGTTTCAGGAAGATCTTGTCCTGCCTTTGACCAGTCCCAACGCATTTTAGTGGGTTCATTTTTAGCAAATGACGGTATATGACAGGTCTGACACGCTACTGTTGCAGTATGTGTATTAAGCTTTTTATTTTTGTGAGGCGCGGCATCATGGCAGTTTTCACAGCCAATTTTGTTTTCACCACCAGGTGATACGCCCATAGCGTTACCGCTGATTTGATGATTTTCAGTGACGTGACAAGTTTGGCACTGGAAGTCATTACCGTCGGTGTCCATGTGGACATCGGTTGCCTTGTCTGGGTAAGCCATTGATGAGTCTAAATCACCATGTTTAACGGCATCACCACCGCCGCCGTAGAAGTGGCAACTGCCGCAATTATCACGTACGGGCGCTCCCACATTCTGTGCTACGTTCGTTAAATTGACTTTGGCTAACGGTTCACCTGCACCAGCTGGATCTTTAATGTACGTCCCTGTTGTGTCATGACATACCAAGCAATCGACTTTGGTCATGTCTTTAAAATCAAATGTAGAATCTTTCCAACCATAACCCGCATGGCAACTGGTACAACGTGGTTCATTGCCAGAGATCGACACACAAAAGTTGTTGATGCTATTTTTCTTGCCTCTTTTAACTGTGCGACCTGGCAGTTTTTGTTCTAACTCCCAAGTCCAGTGGGAAGATTTCATAAACTCTTCGGCATGTTCTTGATGGCAGGTTAAGCATTGTGTTGTCACCTCGGTGCCGCTGGTAAAAGGCCCTTGTAACGCCTCTTTGTGGTTAAAGGCAGCCTGCGCACTACTGCTTAATAACAATAATACAGCCAGTGCTGATAATAGTTTCATGGTGTTTGTCCTTACCCCTGAGCTTGTGATCAGGGGGGCCAAGTTAGAAGGTTAAGTGAGTGTTAGAAGTTAACGGTCAGTGAGGCATTGACGTCATAAGCAGTGTCAACCACAGGCAACATTGAGTAGGCACTACCGGCAATCACATCGTCAATTTTCTGAGGAGCACCCACTGGTGAGCCACTTCCGGTATATTCATAGTCGTAATACAAACCGGCTAACTTGATAAACATTTTTGGATTAATATCAAAGATATAATAGGCTTCGGCAACATGACCGCGGGTGGCTAACTTACTGCCGATTGGGTCGTCTTGTGCTTGGGTGAAGGGACTCCAGTATTTAGAACCATAGTTATATTCCAAGCCGAATTTACCGAAGGGGGCAGGGATTTGCATACCCACATAAATGCCATAACCGTCTTTGGTGTCGCTATCAACGGTTTCTTTTGGCACCATAATGATTTCAGTACCTGTGCTATTAAGTTCGGCTTCAAATACCGCATCGCTTAACATGCCGCCGAATAAACCGGCATTGCCGTTAGGTTCTGCACGAGTCCAGCCGAGTGAAGCAAACACTTTCATATCGTCATCGGATTCATAGGCATAACCAAGTCCACCTAAGTACATATCACCAATCACACCGCTTGGTTGCACGCGGGTGACGAAGTTAAAGTTGTCAAATTTTTGCATGTCTTGATACATGGTTGGGGCAAAGATGCCTGCCAGTTGAGTTGGGAATGCCATGGTGCCTGTAAAGCCATCATTGACATCTTTAGCGCCGAATAAGGTGAACTGTAAGAAATGGTTACCGTCATTAATCACGTCGATATTAAACCCGCCGAGGTGGGTGTCTTTAGTGATGATGTCACCAAACAATTCGCCATTACCGTACTGTGACTCAAAGCCTTGACCGTAGCAAAAACGTACAGTTTGCCCTTCAATACCTGTGATATCACCTAAGTTGTAACCTAAGGTAAGACCATCGAAGTTGAAATTGACTAAGTGGCCTGATGGTGTGCCGCCTCTGAGTTCATTTTCACGATAATGACTTGGTGGGCCATAGGTAGAAGGACGACGCCCAATAGAGAGGTAAACGCCACTATCGTTAATATCTTTCCAGTTAAAATAGGCGCGCTCTACTTTTAACTCATCACCACTGGTGCTTCCGCTACTGGTGCCATCCATGGTGAATGAGTTCCACGAGTCGAATACTTTAACCCCAGCTGAGTCTCCCCAACTCTTAAACATGGTTAAGCGTCCAGCAAAGCTGACGTTGTCCCATACTTTGGCGTCAATGTTTAGGCGTAACCGGGTTGTGTAAAATATGTCGTTATTAATATCTTGTTGGGTTTTCTGGCCTAACACCATTGGCATAATGCCTTGCAGCATACCGCTTTGAAATGCGCTGGCTAAATCAGGATTAGCCATCATCATTTGGCCCAATGGTGAGGTGGCACTATTTGGATCGCCAAATGCTCCTGACATGGCTTTCGCGCCAAAATCAGAAAAGTTAACGTTCATGGCAGGGTTCCATGTGACATTTTGATAATGTAATGAGTGTGCTTTGGTTCTAAAGTCACCAGTGATGGACACTCTGTCCAGTGCCGTATGGCGCTCGGTTTTATCAACCCGTGAGTTTAAGTCGTCAAGATCTTCGGTAATGGTGGCCAGTTGTTGTTTAAGATCGGCAATTTTTTGTGCATCGGTGTCTGCCGCTAAGCTAGCGCCGCTCATGAAAAGCGCATTAGCTACAAGTATTGATATCAGAGTTCTCATCATCTTTCTCTCCCCCTAAACTTGCCAAATGTATAAGCTGATGTGGCAAATTTTTGGTGTAAAAATCCCTGAGGCTAAGCCTCACTATTTTGTCAGTTTGGTTATTGGCTGATGTGACGCTTAAGACGACAAGGCCCTAAGCTGTAATGACTTAGCCACAGGTTGCTGGTTGGTCTGAATCGGCTGCGTGGTCATATAAAAACTGTTGAATATCTTTCAAGTCTTTTTCTGATAGCGCCTCGAAAACAGCAGGTTTGGCTTTATGCATATCACGGGTGAAAAAGCGATCCCACTGGCTCATGGTTTTGGTCATAGGGGTGAGCTCTTTGCCTTCACTATTGGCACTGTGGCAAGCTTTACATTCTTTTTTATAAAGATGTTTACCTTTTTTAGGGTTACCACCTTCTGCAGCCATTACTTGGCTACCAAGAGAAAATGCAATCGCGATTGCAATACCAACTTTAACGTAAATGTTCATCATTTTATCCTCTACAAAGCTTTTTATGGCTGGTGCCTTAGCAACATATATTTATTGTTTTGCTGTAAATAATGTTACCTAAAAGGGGGTAGTGTTAATTTGAAGTAGATCATATCCATGAGAAAAAACTAATTGAAAAAAAGTTAATTGATAAAAATCTAATGTAGTTGGTGTGATGCAGATCTATTGTCTAGAGGGTAATAGTTTGCTAGAGGATAAATTAACGTTTGGTGACAGGGATTCAGCCACATAAAATAATGCGCAGCCCTGTTTATTGGAAGGTCATTTGATAAAGAGAATCAGTGAGTGGCGTTAAATTAATGCGATTGTCGACTTTATTACTAATATTGTTGCGCTAATGCTACACAATATTAATGTCGCAGCCCGGGTTTTCTCTTTATCGACACGGCCAATTAATCGACCAGAGACAAGGTAGCCAGCAATGACTGAGGGGAGTAATAGCAGTGATAGCCATAAATGTTTTACTTCAACTAAGCCGACAACGGCTAAAATAGCCAATGCGATTAATGAGCTAAAGACAAAAAAGGCTGATAGCGCCGCTCTAAATTGACTGGCATCTTGACCGGCAAGTAAAATGGCCATTGGTGGGCCGCCGATCGCAGCGATATTGCCAAATATGCCCGAAAATACCCCAGCGATAAATAAACTGATGCGATTGATTGGTGCGGTAAAGCGAAAGACGCTTAGGATAACGGCAATAAACACGATTGCTGCAATCACCAAGCCTAGTATGGCTTGTGGTGCAAACAGTAATAACCCAGCACCTAAAAATCCTCCTGGAACACGTCCAAGTAAGGCATATTGTAATCCATTAAACTGTAGGTGGCCGCGCTCTCTAAACAAGGTCATTGCAGAGATTGCAAAACCCATGGCAATAATAGGAACGGGAACTAATTGAGGATTAACAATATACAGCAGTGGGCTTGCTACAACGGCTAACCCAAAGCCAATTAAGCTTTGGGTTAGCGCGCCAAAAAATACAATAATTGATGCCAGTATCAAAGTGGTTGGATCGATAAATGACATCATAATTTCTCTTTAAAATATTACTGCTTATAGCAATCCACATTGAAATTGGATCTATTTTAGGCGTACAGCAACTATGCCTTTAAAGACTGCCTCGAATACCACGCTAATCATTTTCGCTAAAAGAGCAAACTTCAATAAGGATTGGTATCAATGGGCAGTTTTAAAGTAGGTGAGGGATTCATTAACCTGTAGGTTATTCGAGCTCTTCCCATTCGATACCCATATCATCCATTAACTTTTTCGCTTCACTTGGAATGCTATCAGGCTGATCTTTTGATAAATCACCGTCATAAGGTAATGGTTGACCTGTGTACGCGTGCAAAAATGCTTCGCATAGCAGTTCACTGTTAGTTGCATGGCGCAGATTATTTATCTGGCGACGCGTCCGCTCATCTGTCAGTACTTTTAATACTTTTAAAGGGATAGAAACCGTAATTTTTTTTACTTGTTCATTTTTTTTGCCGTGTTCGGCATATGGGCTGATATATTCGCCATTCCATTCAGTCATTAACTTACCCTTAACGATAAATACGCTGCAGATTTTAAACCGTTACAATCTCTAGTCAAATTATTGCTACTATTTAATCCCGATGCAAATAGATTTCTCGATGTTTAGACGTCTAAACGTCTATTTTGGTTGACTCGGGGAGAACTCTTCGGTAAATTTGGACGTCTAGACATCTATTGTGTGTTTGTGACTTTTTAGGAATCAATTATGACTCAGTATCAAAGTGCCACTTTGGCCGTTCGCCAGGGTATAGAAACAGACACACAACATGGTGCTATCGTGCCGCCGATTTATTTATCGACCAATTATTCATTTGATGGCCACACTAATCCTCGCGAGTTTGACTACAGCCGTTCAGGTAATCCGACGCGTTGTATATTAGGTGAGGCGATTGCAAAACTTGAGCAAGGTGTAACTGGTGTGGTGACATGTACCGGCATGGCGGCCATTACCTTAGTGACCAGTTTGTTGGGCCCAGATGATTTATTGGTTGTGCCGCACGATTGTTATGGTGGCAGTTACCGTTTATTTACTAACCTGGCCAAAAAAGGTCAATTTAAGTTATTGGTTGTTGATCAAACTGATGCGCAAGCGCTGGGCAACGCGATAGCGCAAAATCCCAAAATGGTCTGGTTAGAAACGCCATCAAATCCATTACTGCGGGTAGTCGATATTAATGCGATCAGTATCGCTTGCCATGAGGTTGGCGCGTTAGTGGCGGTTGATAACACTTTTTTGTCGCCAATATTACAACAACCTTTGTTGTTGGGGGCCGATATCGTTATTCACTCAACCACCAAATACATTAATGGTCACAGTGATGTGGTCGGTGGCGCTGTGGTGGCTAAAGATGCTGAAGTGGGTGAATTATTACATTGGTGGTCAAACACCCTTGGATTAACCGGTTCTGCTTTTGATAGCTATTTAACCTTACGTGGCTTAAGAACGCTGGCAGTCCGCATTCGTGAGCATCAACGTAATGCGCAAAAAATTGTAGAATTACTCAATGCCAGTGATGTGGTTGCCAAGGTGTATTACCCAGGGCTAAAAGACCATCCGGGTCACGAAATTGCCGCAAAACAACAACAAGGTTTTGGCGCTATGTTAAGTTTTGAATTAACCGGTGGCGAAGCTGAAGTGGTGGCCTTTTTACAGGCATTATCTTTGTTTAGTATTGCTGAAAGTTTAGGCGGAGTGGAAAGTTTAGTTGCTGTTCCTGCCACCATGACTCACCGTGCAATGGACCCACAGGCAAGGCAACAGGCTGGTATTAAAGACACTTTACTGAGATTATCTGTCGGTATTGAAGATGCAGATGACCTGCTCGTGGATATTCAAGCCGGTCTCGCCGCTGTTACAGCGATAAAATCAGCTTGAGTTGGCTTAATTCGAGTTTAAGTTTGCTGTGGTTACGGCCAAATAAAGTAAAATAGAAAATATGCACTTGCCACACTATTTATTTCAAATTAGAAGTATAGCCGTCGCAATAAAAGTCTTAGTTGTTTAAGGAGTTAGTAATGACGCGAAGTCATTTACATAAGTTTGGTGGTTCAAGTTTAGCGGATGCAGATTGCTATCGCCGTGTTGCCCATATTTTGCTTACACATGGTCAAAGTGATGATTTAGTTGTGGTATCGGCCGCCGGCAAAACGACTAACTTTTTATACAAATTACTCACTCTGCGTGACAGCGGTCAGTTATGGCAAGAAGAGCTTCAAGTGCTGATCAGTTATCAGCAGACATTAATTGAACAGTTATTATCAAATGAGCTGGCTCGTGACCTACGTGAGCGCCTGTCGACTGACAAATCGCAATTAGTTAGTTTATTGTCTTTAGAGCAGCGTAATGACTACCAATTAAACCAAGTGGTCAGTTTTGGTGAGCGTTGGTCTGCACGCCTTATGGCCGCATTGCTGAGAGAAATGGGTGTAACAGCCACTCATGTGGATGCGTGTTCTATTTTGGTTGCAGACGAAGGTGCTATTCCCAATATTTTAGTGGCGCAATCGCGTGAAAAAGTACAAGCCTTACTCGCTTTGCATCCGCAAGAGCGTTTAGTTATTACAGGTTTTATTTGTGCTAATCGTCATGGTGATACGTTATTGCTGGGCCGTAATGGTTCAGATTTTAGTGCTACCTTAATTGCCAGTTTAGCCGACATTGAGCGTGTGACGATTTGGACTGATGTTGAAGGGGTATTTAACGCCGACCCGAATAAAATTAATGACGCTAAATTACTCAAGAGTATGTCACTAGCAGAAGCGGATCGCTTAGCTCGTCTGGGCTCGCCTGTATTGCACTCGCGTACCCTACAGCCATTGTTTAATACTCACGTAAGTTTAGCCGTGCGGTCCAGTTATGCTTCACACACTGACTTTACCTTGATTGCTCCACTGAGTTCATCAGCCAGTGCACCCGTTGTGACTAACTTAAATGAAGTGGTGTTGTTTAGTTTTAAAATGAACGCTGACATTGAGCCGTTACTGACTATTTTAGATAACGTTGGCATTACGCCTTTAGCTTATTGGTCGCTAGCACAGAATAAGATTGAACTTGCACTTACCCTAGAGTGCCAGAAACAAGTACAGGCCTTATTGACGCAATACAGCAGTGAGTTTGGTATTGACGAGTTAAGTGCCCAAACTGATTTAGGTTTAGTGGCCCTTGTCAGTGCTGATGCGCATCACTTTAGACGCAGTTTTGCCCGATTACTTAGCCGCGATGCTAAACCTGTTTATCAAGATTCATTGAGCTTAGTCACCTTAGTGCCGCAAGCTCAAGTGAGCTTATTGACTCAGAAAGTGCATCGTCGTTGCGCTGGGCCAAGAATGCGCATCGGAGTGTTATTGTTGGGCGTGGGTAATATAGGTGAGGCGTGGATTGATTTATTTAAACGCGCAAGCCCTGCATTGGATCACGAACTTGAGGCTACTGTTGAGTTAGTGGGTTTAGTCGGCTCGAAAAAAGCCTTAATCTCTAATGACGGAATTAACCTCGAGCAATGGCAACAAGATTATCAGCAGCACGGCATTGAATGGGATTATGACAAATTGTTTGATCAGTTGGCGCTGTTGTCATGCGATGAAATCGTCGCACTCGATATCAGTGCCAGTGCAGCGTTAACCTTACAATATCCAGAGTTATTTGCCCGCGGTATTCATGTGGTGAGCGCGAATAAATTAGCCGGCTCTGGGCCATTACCTTTTTATCGCGAATTAAAACTGCAACTCAGTAATCGTCGCTTGTTTTGGCGTTATAACGCAAGTTGTGGCGCCGGTTTACCAATACAACATGCATTAAATGATTTACGTAACAGTGGCGACACAATTGAGGCCGTTGGTGGCATATTTTCCGGCACCTTGTGTTGGCTGTTCGAAAATTATGACGGCAGTAAACCGTTTTCTGAATTAGTACTCCACGCTCGAAGTTTAGGTATTACAGAACCTGATCCGCGTGATGACTTGTCGGGCCGCGATATGCAACGTAAGTTGTTAATCTTGGCGCGCGAGATTGGTTTGGCGATAGAATTAGATGATATCAGTCTTAACTCGTTAGTGCCCAAAGCCTTAGCAGAGTTATCACTTGAAGACTTTTTATCACGCATCAGTGAATTAGATGATGGTTTGTTGCAGCAATATGTCGCCGCAACAGAGCAACATAAAGTACTGCGCTATGTGGCTTCGTTGGATAAAGTGGAAGGTAAGTTACAAGCTGAAGTGAGTTTGCAGTGGGTGGATAATCATCATCCTTATGCCAATTTAACCCCAGGCGATAATGTGTTTGTTATTCGCAGTACGTTTTATCAAGGTAACCCTTTGATTATCCGCGGACCAGGGGCCGGGCGTGAGGTGACTGCTGCTGCGGTGCAGTCCGATTTAGTGCATATCTGTAAAGACCTGTTGCAAGAGTAGGTCAATTAAGTTGTCATCCCGGTAACACTTTGGAGCCGGGGTTTAGCTTTTTTGCCTGCGGCCATCAACGTCAGCCCGACACTTCACTATTTCGTCAGCCCGACACTTCACTATTTAGTCATTTTGATATTTCACTATTTCGTCATTCCGGCAATGCTTGTGAGCCGGAATCCAGCACTATTATTTATTGCTTTGTACTTATAGCCAGCGGCCAGCTTAGTGGTGCTTGGCTCATAACAGAGTAAAGGGGTAGGGCGTTTATACCCTTTTGCAAACCCTTAGCGCCCGATCAACATTTCCTGGAAAGCGAACACTTCACGACAGGGTTTTATCCTACTGTTCACGTATTCTGTTATGGAAAGTTTTCAACGACCTCAATGTTAGTTAGCATTACCGTTATGGATAAAGCCAACTAGCGATTTATGCTCTTATCAATATCGCCACACATGAATACTGACTCTCTGGGCAAAAGGATATCCAATGCAAAGGCCAACAAAGGAACAAATTCGAGATTTACCCCTTTATGACGGTATTAGTTTAGAGAATATCATCGTCGTTACAAACAAAGCCGACTCTATAAATGCACTAGCGGAGTTAAGAACTCATTCTTGTTTAGGGTTTGATACAGAGAGCAAACCTTGTTTTGTAAAAGGTGAGGTCAGTGATGGACCTCATTTAATTCAGATAGCCACAAAATCTAAAGTATTCTTATTTCCTACAAAATTTTATGAAAACTTTACTGCAATTGCTGAAATATTATCTGACCCGACAATAAAGAAGGTAGGTTTTGGATTGAAAGAAGATAAAAAACTTCTTTTTAGAAAATTTGGCATTAAATTAATCAATACAGAAGAACTATCTTCAAAGGTGATGCGTTTTGCGCAAGTTAAACAACGCGTTGGCGCTAGAGTTGCGGTTGCGATGTTTTTTAATCAACGGCTATCTAAGAGTGCACAACAATCCAATTGGTCAATATTCCCCTTACAC